>OLZC01000066.1_pt1 | contig 57009 bp, 55 predicted proteins | sample 1644391 | NCBI WGS metagenome assembly OLZC01 (sample SAMEA103958140, study PRJEB25191) | human gut metagenome | biome: human-associated habitat [ENVO:00009003]; feature: intestine environment [ENVO:2100002]; material: feces | place: Germany | collected 2013/2015
TTCACCAAGACCTACCTCAACTGGATGGAGAACGTCCGCGACTGGTGCATCTCCCGGCAGCTGTGGTGGGGCCACCAGATTCCCGCCTGGACCTGCGCCGACTGCGGCCACATCACCGTGTCCCGGGAGGATGCCTGCAAGTGCGAGAAGTGCGGCTCTACTCGCATTGAGCGTGACCCCGATGTGCTGGATACCTGGTTCTCCTCCGCCCTGTGGCCCTTCGAGACCCTGGGTTGGCCCGAGAAAACCGCCGATCTGGACTATTTCTACCCCACGGACGTGCTGGTCACGGGCTACGACATTATCTTCTTCTGGGTGGCCCGGATGATTTTCTCCGGCTGCGAGCACACCGGCAAGGCCCCCTTCCACACCGTGCTGATCCACGGCCTGGTCCGGGACGACAAGGGCCGCAAGATGTCGAAATCTCTGGGCAACGGCATTGACCCTCTGGAGATGATTGACAAGTACGGCTGCGATGCCCTGCGGATGAACATGATCACCAGCAACTCTCCCGGCAACGATATGCGCTTCTATGTGGAGCGCTGCGAGGCCATGCGGAACTTCGCCAACAAGCTCTGGAATGCCTCCCGGTACGTGCTGATGAATCTGGGCGAGGACTTTAAGCCCCAGCTGCCCACGGAATTGGAGATTGCCGACAAGTGGGTGCTCTCCAAGCTGAACACCCTCATTGCCGAGGTCACCGACAATATGGAGCGCTACGAGCTGGGCATTGCCGTCCAGAAAATCTACGACTTCATCTGGGATACCTACTGCGACTGGTATATCGAGCTGACCAAGGCCAGACTGTACTCCGAGGACGCCCAGCGGAAGGACACCGCTCTGCAGGTGCTGGTGTATGTGCTGGATCAGGTTTTGCGGCTGCTGCATCCCTTCATGCCCTTCATCACCGAGGAAATCTGGCAGAGCCTGCCGGAGCGGGAGAGCGCCCTGATCGTTGCCAAGTGGCCCGAGGCCAGGGAAGCGCTGAGCTTCAAGACCGAGGAAGCCCATATGGAATCCGTCATGAATGCCATCCGGGCTATCCGCAACCGCAGAGCCGAGATGAACGTGCCCCCCTCCAAGAAGGCAACGCTGTATGTGCTGACCTCCAACCCCCAGGTCTTCACCGAGGGCGAGGGCTTCATTCAGCGCCTGGCCTACGCCGACAAGGTGGAACTGCTGGAGAAGGAGCCGGAGAACCTGAACGGCCTGGTGACCTGTGCTACGGCGGACGCCAAGCTCTATATCCCCATGGGCCAGCTGGTGGACATTGCCAAGGAGCAGGAGCGTATCTCCAAGGAGCTGGACAAGGCCAGAAAGAACCTGGCCAGCCTGAACGGAAAGCTCTCCAACGAGAACTTCACCTCCCGGGCTCCCGAGGCCGTGGTCAACGCAGAGCGGGAAAAGGCCAAGAAGGCCGCCGACCTGATTGCCGCCCTGGAAGAAAGCCTGGCCGCACTGAAGGCGCTGTAAGATAGTTCAGCAAAAAACTTTTCCATGCGGGGCAATGCAGGCCGCGGCCGACTTCCGGGGCGTGGATTTCTTCCAGTTCTTCTATGCCGGGGACAATCCGGACCACTCCCAATGGCAGCCCAGGAGCCTGTCCGGCCACGTCCGCCTGGACGATAAGAGCAAGATTGCTCTTCTGGCCTTTGAGCTGGCAGCGAAGCTATAAAAAGTGCAGTAACGGTACAAATCAAACGCTGATACAGGAGGGAGCGATTACCTGTGAATGACAGAGAAATTGGACATCAAATGTACCAAATGGCTACGGACTTCGTGAAAAAGCGGTTTCCGACCGGTTGGGGCGGCTGCGCCGTCCTATTCACAGAAGATAGGCAGTTCCTGATATCTGTTGCATTGGAATCCTTTAATGCCGGGGCAGGGTTGTGCATGGAAACAGGTGCTATGTGTGAAGCCCAGAAGTTCAACCTGAGGGTTACGCATTCGCTGTGCGTTTCAAGGGACAGCGAAAGGGACGCTTTCAAAATTCTGACGGCCTGCGGAATATGCCAGGAACGGCTGCGATATTGGGGCGGCAATGTGAAAATTGCAATTACAAATCCCGAAAATGAAGTTATTTTCCATACGCTGGACGAATTATCCAACCATTACTGGGGCAATGCATTTCCACAGTCTGAGTGGGACGTGTACGACCGTCAAATTTGATTTTTTGCCATAGTAGTAAAGCTGCTGCAAATCTGTTTTTGATGGATTAGCAGCAGCTATTTTTGTCAAATCAGCAGCCCGATGACCAGGCCAACCACCAGCCCGCCGATGGCGGCCAGAACCATCAGAACAGGGTCAGCCCGGTAGCGGTAACGGACAACCTTTTGAATCACCGGCTTCTCCACCACGCGCTGGACGACGCGGTCTACCGGCACCTCCTTGACCACGACCTTTGACTCCTGGGGTTCCGCAGGCTTTTCGATATAGACCGGCTTTTCAATGTAAACGGGCTTTTCCACGACCTTCTCAACGTATACCGGCTTCTCTACGACCTTTTCCACGTACACTGGTTTCTCCTCTACGGAGTGCACCACCACAGGAGGGGAGGGAAGTGTGGCGTGCTGCCCGGAGGCCAGATATTCACTGTCCGTTCCCAGGGCATCCGCCAGCTGTATCAGGCGCAGAGGATCTGGAGTGGACAGGTCATTTTCCCATTTGCTGACCGCCTGTCGGGTGACCCCCATGCGCTGCGCCAGCTGCCCCTGTGAGAGGGAAGCGGCCTTCCGAAGCTCTGTAATTCTCTCTCCGATTGACATGAAAATCCTCCTTTGGCGTACAGCCATCAAATGGCAATTCTTTAATTTTTCAATTATTTATTGCTGCTCTGTGTCAACTATTGGTTGCAGCTAGCTTTTTTAGAAATTATTTTGAGAAATCAAGTTTTGAAAGGGGATTGGCCTCGCTGGCGATTTTCAGCTCGGTGTTTTCTATGTGGGTGTAGATCTGGGTGGTGTTCAGGTTCTCATGACCCAGCACCTCCTGAACGGTTTTCACATCCACGCCGCCGGAGAGCATCATGGTTGCCGCCGTGTGCCGCAGTTTGTGGGCGGAGAACTGTGTGGAATCCAGCCCAGCCTGCAGAAGGGCTTTTTTCACCAGCCGATGGACTGCCGTCACGCTGATGCGGTTTTTGTCCCGGGAGCCAAAGAGGGCGCGGTTGTCGGACAGCTCGACCTGGTTCCGTTCCTCCAGGTAGGCATCAATGGCCTTTCGGCAGGCAGAGCCGAAGTAGACAAAGCGCTCCTTGTTGCCCTTGCCAATCACCCGAATGCGGTCCTCATAGACATCCGTCAGATTCAGCCCCACCAGCTCACTGCGCCGGATGCCGCAGTTCAGGAAGAGCATGAGAATGGCGTAGTCCCGTTTCTCATTTGGCCCGGAAACCGCCTGCAAAAGTGCAGCGGATTCCTCCATAGTCAGATATTTTGGCAAGCTTTTCCGCAATTTTGGGTATTCCAGGTCGGCCACCGGATTTTCGGTCAGCTGCTTGGTTCGCACCGTCAGATACTTATAGAAAGACTTGATGGCCGAGAGCTTCCGAGCACGGCTGGAAGCCTCGATCCCGCGCTCCGGCACAGCCTCATCCGGCCGCGCCACCCGATCATTGGCAAGGTAGGAGAGGAAGTCAAAAACTTCCGACTGGGTGATAGAGCCCAAAAAGTCCAGGTCGATATTCCGAATGTCGATGGTCTCCAAATCCGTATCAATGGGCATCTCACAGCGCATGAGTTTCATAAACCGCAGAAACATCCGCAGGTCCAGGTAGTATTCATGAATCGTCAGCGGAGATTGGCCCTTGATATTTTCGTGGTAAGTCAAAAAGTTCCGCAAAATCTGCGGACAGTCACGGTATTGCTGCATGGAATTTGATTTTCCCAATTATGGAGAAAAAAGATTTGCGGGGGAGACTTGGTAAGCGAACATCCTGTAAACGGATCACCACTTTGAACGCAACAAAATAAAAATTTTGTTGCGTTCAAACTATACCAAACTCTATTTTCTCCGCTTTATGTCCTGATTACCTGATTTACGCCTGTATAGACGTTTTTCAGGCTGGATTTCCTTATTTTCTACTTCATTGGAACCTTTCATCGAATATTTTGTATTTTAAGAATATCGCATTTCCTTTTCAAAGTCAATTTTTTTCTTCCGGAATCCGCCAATGGGCCGTCAAACTGTTTTGCCCGGGCACGGTCTTGAAGTTCATCGACTCGTACAGCCTGATTGCGGCTGTGTTGTCTGTTTCTACCAGCAGCATCATGCCCCTGGGCTGATTGCAGTCCAGCGCTTTGGCCAGCAGCTTTCGCCCGTAGCCTTTTCGGCGATATTCCGGCAGGACATAAATATCGTATGGCTCGTTCTCTTCAAAGCAATGGGTCACATCCAGATACCCGATGACGCGGCCTTGGTTTATGGCCAGAAATGTTCGGAATTTCTCCGGTGCGGCGGCGATTTTTTCGCCGGTCCAATACATGTCTTTTCCATGAATAACACAGTATTCCGCGAAATATTGTTCAGAAAACGCATGTATTTCATCGGTATTTACGGGTAAAAGCTGCCCGGAAAACACCATTCTCTGCTGCTCCTGTTCGAATGTCGCGTTCTCATTCTGGAGAGCCTCTTTCAGAAGTATATTTCGGGGATTGAATACAAAATCCCCGTTCCAACCGGAGTATTCCTGCTTCAGGAACGTCATTAGCTCTGCATAGGCTTGCTTCTCTCGGGACAAGCCCACCAGCATTTCCAGGTATTTCTCCTCCGGCAGAGTCAGCAGGACGAAAAGGCCTGCCAATTGCGCATCATATACCCCCAGGATACGGCGGTTTGGCCGGGTAAAGGCTTTGATGAGGTTGCAGTCGAGCATCTCTTGGGTGCTGAGCATAGGGTCAGAAAAAAGCGGATCGCCCTGAAAACCGCTGATGAATTCACAACAGTCTTCGTAGCTACCGATATCTTGGATCATGTCTGATCCTCTCCTTCCCCTTTCACTGCCTTCATTATACAGTTTCCCGGTCAAAAAGCAAGCAGAAACCGCAATTCCAACAAAGTGGTGAAATTGATACAAAAAAACATGAGAAATCCCAGATTTTTATCTTTACATTAACCGCATTTTTCGGTAAAATAAGGGCATGGCTATTAACCTATAAATAGGAGGTTCTATTATGAGCGTTAGAAGAATCGGTGTGCTGACCAGCGGCGGCGATGCCCCCGGCATGAACCCCTGCGTCCGCGCAGTTGTACGTACCGCGCTGTATCATGGCCTGGAGTGCTACGGCATTCGCCGAGGCTGGAACGGTCTGATCTCCGGCGACATCGTGCGCCTGGATGAAAAGAGCGTGGCCCACACCATCAATCGGGGCGGCACCATTCTCTATACCGCCCGCAGCGAGGAGTTCATGACCGAGGCAGGCCAGCGCAAGGCTGTCTCCACCTGCAAATTCCTGGGGCTGGACAGCATCATTGCCATCGGCGGCGACGGCACCTTCCGCGGCGCTCTTGCTCTGAGTAAGTACGGCATCAACGTCATTGGCATTCCCGGCACCATCGACAACGACATCAGCTGTACCAACTACTGCATTGGCTTCGATACCGCTGCCAATACGGCCATCGAGTGCATCGATAAGCTGCGGGACACCATGCAGTCCCACGAGCGCTGCTCTGTGGTGGAGGTCATGGGCCGCAATGCGGGATACCTTGCCATGTATGTGGGCCTTGCCTGCGGCGCAACGGCTGTATTGGTTCCTGAGGAGCCCATTGATTTTGAAAAGGACGTCATTGAGAAAATCCGTCAGGCCCGGTTCAACGGCTTCACCCACTACATGATTGTGGTGGCTGAGGGCGCCGGCAAGGCCACGGACATTGCCAAGCGAATTAAGGAGGCCATTGATCTTGACCCTCGTGTCACTGTTTTGGGTCACATTCAGCGGGGCGGTTCCCCCTCCGGCAGAGACAGAGTCAACGCCACCAAGATGGGGTATCTGGCTGTAGAGCTGCTGCTCCAGGGCAAGACCAACCGCATTGTCTGCACCCACGACGGCAGCTTCTCCGACGTGGACATTGATGAAGGCCTGGCTATGAAGAAGAGTATCCAGCAGATGGAAGTGGATGTTCTGGCTGCTATGACAGGCATCTGAGCTTCTGGGGCTGTTGCAAAATAGGAAAAGCCAAAATAGAACAATGTCATTGCAAACCAGTCCGCAGACTGGTGTGGTACCCCAAGGGTATTTCCTTCGGGCACAATCCCCCTGATTTTCAAACATCTACGATTGAAAATCCCGGATTTTACTCCTGTCCGGGGGATTGCCACACCAGTGACATCGGTCACTGGTTCGCAATGACATCTTTCCGTTGCATAGAAAAGAGCTTACGGTTTGATTGCCGTAAGCTCTTTTTATGCTTTGGGATGACATTTCTGATAAACGCTCTTGATTTTCTGGTTGATCAGGTGGGCATACATCTGGGTAGACGAGATGTCGCTGTGGCCCATAAGCTCCTGCAAGGAGCCGAGATCAGCGCCGTTTTCCAGCAGGTGCACTGCAAAACTGTGGCGCAGGGTGTGGGGGGTGATCTCCTTTTCGATGCCAGCCTTTGCCTGATAGTATTTCAGGATCTTCCAGAAGCCCTGACGGCTCATGCGGGTACCGCCTACATTGACGAAAAGCGCCTGCTCGCCGGAATCAAAGATCATGGCAGAGCGCACATCGGACAGGTACACAGCCAGCGCCTTCTGGGCAGCGGGATACAGCGGAATCGCTCGGGACTTCTTGCCGCTATGGCATTTTACCAGGCCCAATTCCAGATTGACATCCTCCACATTGAGACTGATGAGCTCCGTGACCCGCATACCGGTGGCGTACATCACTTCCAGCATGGCCTTGTCCCGGTAGCCCTTGTGGTCCACGCAGACCGGCTGGGCCAGCAGAAGCTCTACCTCTTTGCCGGTGAGGATCTGGGGCAGCTTTTTCTCCCCCCGCTGAACATGAATGTCACTGCTGACGGGAGAGGCCTCCAGGACGCCCTCTGAAACGGCGTAGGCATAGAAATTCTTCAGACTGGCGAGAGAACGGGAAACCGTCGCGCCGGACTTTCCCTGGGCTTGCAGATAAGCAAGGTAGTCCCGGATATTCACTTGTGTGGCACTGACAAGATCAGGAACACCGTTTTCCGACAGCCACTCGGAGAACTGCCGAATGTCACGCATATACGACGAAACGGTATTCTCCGATGCCTGCTTTACCTTGATGAGATAGTTCTCATAGGTTCGAATGAAATCCAGCATGAACCGAAGTACCAATCCTTATCTTTATTCTATCAGAAATGCCGTGAAAGGCATGACCAAACGAAAATCTGCAAAGCCAATGACGGCGGCGGATACGGCGCAGAGCAAACATGCACCCAGGCCCGGCCGATAGGCAAGAAAGAAGAGTAATGGGAAAAACAAAAGCCGCGGGCTCAGCATCAGCGGCCACACAAGCCAGCCGGCGCTGCCGAAGCAGGTACACACGCCCTGAGCAGTGTAGCCAAAGGCGGCGGCGTGGAGGAAGGCAGCGACAGGAAGCACCCTCCGAGGCAGTCCCCAGAGCGCTGTGGCAACGCAGAACGCCTCCATCCAAAGGCGCTCAATGCAGGGCCATGGGGAGCACACATTGGCCCACTCCGGCCGGATGCATACACCCAGCACCAATGCTGCACCGCACCCGCACAGCAACCCCAGCAGCCAGAAGGCCCACAGGCGATGCCGAAAGCGGTGCTGCTCCAAATCGATGAACTGCGGTGCGGCGGTCATGCCACACACCTCGCAGCAAAAGGACACCGGCGAGAAAACGGACAAATTCCCCACACTTTTGATACAGACATACTATACTCCGTTTTTTGCAAAAATTCAAGTATTATCAGCCAAAATACATTTTTTTGTAGATTCTTACAATTTTTATGTTAATTTTATTATGTCAACGAGGCCTATAAGCAAACAAAAGTTTTTATCATTTTGAACTTTTCTTGAAATATGTTCCAGGAAAAGCCCATAAATGCGCAAAAAATGTTACTCGCACCAATTCCTGCATAAATCCCAAACGGGTAAATTATATTTACTACATATCGGTTTTTGTGCATTTTAACGAATCTGCTTGGATTTTCTCCTCCCCTTCCCGCCTTTTCCAGCCCCGGCTGAGAGAAGAAAGGAGGTGCTGCTCCCCCCGATTATCAGCATTGCCGTAGGGAAAAAGCCATCGAACCTTCCGCCAAAAAACAACGCTGTCAGTGCTGTCAGACTGACGAGATAGCATAGTGCCGACAGGGCGAAAACCAATGCCCTGCGGTGCTTGATCAGGCTGAAGGCTACCCGTCCGCCCAGCGCTGCCGATACAAAAAGAAGTGCCATAACGCCATAGCCCAGGTTGTCTTCCGCGACGGTACCGCTGCTGATGAGCGCTGCCAGTACGGCGGCAAGGGCCAGCGTTGTGCTCAGAGCGGCCAGTGCCCCCAGGGCCAGACCCTTTGGAAAGCCTGCTGCGCGGCCGGTAGGCTTGCGATTTGTTACCATTCCCCTCTCCCCTTTCCGCTGCAAGTCTATTCAGGCGGAGCGGGAAAAAGACGCAAAAAGCCGCCGGGGCAAAAATACCTCGGCGGTTTTTTAGAAACCTGGTTTTATACTTCTACATTGGGCGCGGCCTTGCGCTGCTGCTCCTGAGCCTCGGTGACGGTGCGGAACTTCACCCGGGTATCCCGAACATCGTTCAGCGCCTTGGCAATAGTCTCCTCAGTCTGCTTCAGCTGGGCATCCATATACTCGTTGCCGGCCTTGTGGAGCTGCTCAATGCGGTTCTGGGTCTGGGCTACCAGCTCCTCGCTGCGCTTTTTGGCCTCTTCGTAGATGGCTTCCTTGGTCACCAGCTGGGCTGCCTGGTCCTGGGCCTGCCGCAGGATGCCCTCTGCCTCCCGGCGGGCTTGGTTGATCAGGTCGTTCCGGGACTCCACAATGGTCCGTGCCTGTTTCAGCTCGCCGGGCATCTGGGCGATGACCTCGTCCAGCATATCCAGCACCCGGTCCCGCTCCAGGATGCACTTGTCGGCTGCCAGAGGCATGGTCCGCGCGTCCTGAACCATATCGTAAAGAGAGCCAATGATGTCTTCAATATTGCTGCTGCTCATAATATTCCTCCTAAATGAGTTACTTGTTTGCGCTGCGCTCTTCCAAGCGCCTGCGGAAATCCGGGATAATTGCTTCGGGGATGAAGTCGGTCAGGTCTGCGCCGTAAGACCCCAGCTCCTTGACAATGCTGGAGCTCAGGAACATATACTGGCTGTCGGAGGTCAGGAACATGGTGTCCAGTTCCGGGTAGATCTTGCGATTGATCAGGGCCATTTGGAATTCGTTCTCAAAGTCGGAACCGGCCCGCAGGCCCTTCACCACCACGCAGCTTCCCCGGCGGCGGGCATATTCAGCCAGCAGCTCGCTGGAGCCGTCAACCTCCACATTGGGAAGGTCCTGGGTCACCCGGCGGATCAGCTCCACCCGCTCCTCCAGGGAGAACATGGGGTGCTTTCCGGCGTTGACCATGACGCAGACGATCAGCTTGTCGAAAATATTGGCGGCGCGGCGGATGATGTCCAGGTGGCCGCTGGTGACCGGGTCAAAGCTGCCCGGGTAGATGGCTGTTTTCATAGCGTACCATCCTCTTTGCGGTAGATCGCAAGGAGGGTCTTTCCGTATTTATAGTCTTTGGAGCGGGTATAGCCGGGAAATTCCGCCAAAAGGTCCTTCCCCAAAGGCCGTTCCGTAACTATTATACCACCGGAATGCAAAATGTCAATTTCCGTGATGCGTTTTAGGGCCGTTTCCAGAAAAACCTCTGCATAAGGCGGGTCTAAAAAAATGATATCGAATTTCTCCCGGCAGCGATTCAGATAGTCCAGATAGTCGCAGCGGACCACGCTCCCCTGCTCAGATAGCCGGGTACGCTTCAGATTCTCCCGAATCAGGGCGCAGGCCTCCTCCCGGGCATCCACAAATACGGCGCTTTTGGCCCCCTGGCTCAGGGCCTCAATGCCCAGCTGGCCGGTACCACCGAACAGGTCCAGTACCCCGGCATTTGCCACGTCAAAGCGAATAATGCTGAACAGCGCTTCCTTTACCCGGTCTGCCGTAGGCCGGGTCAGCATTCCCTGGGGCGTCTTCAGCTGAATGCCCCGGGCCTTTCCTGTGATCACACGCATATGCTTTTCTCCTAATGATTTCCAAATTTTGGGGATTTATTCAAATCGTCCCGGGGCTTACTTTTCGGCTGCTTCCTTCTCCCGGAAGTGCTGATAAACGGCGGCAGCGGCGTCCTTTGGGAGCAGCCGCTCCAGCTCCGGCAGGGTTGCCTGGGACATGGCGTTCAGGGATTTGAACTGCCGCAGCAGCTCCTGCTTCCGCTTGGGGCCGATACCGGGAATGCCGTCCAGTTCGGAATAGTGCAGCCGCTTGCTGCGCAGCTGCCGGTGATAGGTAATGGCGAATCGGTGGGTCTCCTCCTGGATATTGCCGATGAGGGCAAAAATGGCCTGGTTGTTGTCAATGCGGATCTCCTGCCCCTGGGGCGTCACCAGAGCTCGGGTGCGGTGCCGGTCGTCTTTCACCATACCAAACACGGGAAATTGCAGCCCCAGCTCCTCCAGTGCCGCCACGGCTACATTGGCATGGTTTACGCCGCCGTCGATGAGCAGCAGGTCCGGGGCGGCTTCAAAGCCCTTGTCCCCTGATTTGTAATGGGCGAAGCGCCGCTTGACCACCTGGTGCATGGAGGCGTAGTCATCCTGATCGGTAAGGCCCTCCAGCTTGAAGCGCTTGTAGTCGCTTTTCCGGGGGCGCCCATCCTGAAAGACCACCATACTGGCCACGATATCCGTGCCGGAAATATTGGAAATATCGAAGGATTCCATGCGGCTGGGGGTGGGAATAGAGAGCATTTTTCCGAGGGTTACCAGGGTGGCGTTTAAGCGCTCTTCTTTGTCCGTCAGCCGCTGGGCCTCTTCAAAGGCGTTCCGGTTGGCCAGCTCCACCAGGCGCATATTGTCGCCCTTTTGAGGAATGCGAATCTTGCTGCGGCGGCCGTACTGCTGCTCCATCAGCTGGGAGAACAGCTCGCTGTCCTCAATTTCAAAGGGCAGCAGAACGATTTTCGGTGCCAGGCCACGGCTCAGGTAATACTGCTTCAAAAGGCTGGAAACCGCCTCTTGTTTGTCCTCCGGCACGGGGAACACATCATAGTCCTTGTCCAGCAGATTGCCGCCGCTGAAATGCAGCACTGCAAAGCAGGCCTTGGCCTCGGTCTCACCGTAGCCCACCACGTCCGTATCTGCCAGAGAACCGGCGGTGACCAGCTGCTTCTGCCCCAGGGCCTCTACGGCATTCAGGCGGTCCCGCAGGGCGGCGGCTACCTCGAATTCCAGATTGTCTGCGGCGGCGAGCATATTGGCCTTGATCTCCTCCGCTACGGACTTGTAGTTGCCCTTGAGCAGCTGACGGGCCTGCTCCATGCGCTCCCGGTAGGTGACGGCGCTGACGCTTTCCTGGCACCAGCCCTCGCACTGGTTCATGTGGTAGTTCAGGCATGGCCGGTCCTTGCCCACGTCCCGTGGGAAGACCTTGCTGCACCCGGGCAGCTTCAGCGTCAGCCGGATGGCCTCCAGCAGACTGTGGGTCACGCCCCGGCTGCCGTAGGGGCCAAAATACTCCGCCCCATCATCGGCGATCTTACTGACAATGGTGATGGTGGGGTAAATATCCTTCATATTCAGCCGCAGATAGGGATAGCCCTTGTCATCCTTCAAAAGAATGTTGTATTTGGGCATATAGCGCTTGATCAGCGAGCATTCCAGCACCAGGGCTTCAAATTCACTGCTTGCCGCAATGGTATCAAAATGGTGGATCTTGCTGACCATCATTTTGGTCTTTGGGGTGTGGGCGGCGGTGTCCTGGAAATACTGGCTAACCCGGTTTTTCAGCTTTTTGGCCTTACCCACATAGATGACCTTATCGGTCTTGTCCCGCATGATATACACGCCGGGAGCATAGGGCAGCGACAGGGCCTTTTCTTTCAGTTCTTCAAATGTCATGGTGTCTCCCAAAGAAGAGCCGCCTCTGCGCATACGAACAGAGGCGGCCGGTGATGTGTTACTCGAAGGAATCAGTAGACATCGCGCTGGAGCAGAGCATCCAGAGCGGTCACAGCGGCTTCCTCGTCTGCGCCAACGGCGCTGAGGGTAACGGTGGAGCCGGAGATAATGCCCAGGGACATAATGCCCAGCAGGCTCTTGGCGTTCATCTTCCGATTGCCGGATTCCAGCCAGATGCTGCTTTCAAATTCGTTGGCCTTCTGAACGAAATATGTAGCCTGCTTGTTGTGCAGACCGGATTCGCAGCGAACAACAACTTCCTTGCTATACATAACAAACACTCCTTTTCATCATGCCGGTCAGAAGCACGATGGGTCTGGAAATATAATACCTTTTTTTCCTGTGAATGTCAACCAATTCCTGAAAAAGCCCCACTGGAAATCCCTGTGGATTCGGAGAAATCACGCAAATTCCGCAATGGTAACGCCGTCTTCGCCCTCTCCATACTGGCCCAAACGGAATTTTTTAATGAATTTGTTCTTTTTTAGGTCCTGCTGGACGGCGGCGCGCAGTGCGCCGGTGCCCTTGCCGTGGATGATGCGCACGGAAGTGAGCTTTGCGCGCATGGCCTCATCCAAATACCGGTCCAGCACGCAGATGGCCTCCACACAGTCCATGCCCCGCAAATCGATCTCCGTGGGCATAGCGGTCATCTTCATCTCCCGGCCGGAGTGCTTGGGGTGGCCGCCCTTCTGGGCGTAAGGGTTCTCGTTTTCCAGCAGATAGATCTCGTCTGCCTTGGCGGTCATTTTCAGAATGCCCGCCTGGAGCTGGTAGGTTCCGTCCTTGTTGATGGCGAGGACGCTGGCCTTGGTGCCCAGCTTTAGCAGCTCCACGGTATCCCCAACCAGGATGCCCCGGCTGGCCTTTGGCCGCTCCTTCTGGGGAGCCTGGGCGCGGATCTTATCCTCGGTTTCATTCAACACCCGGCGCAGCTCAGCCTGACGCTGGTTGATTCCGGTGGTATCGGCGCTGCTTTCCAGCTGCTTGCGCAGGGCCTTCAGCTCTTCGGAAGCGGCATTGGCAGCGGCTCTGGCCTCCTCGATGATGCCCTGGGCCTCCCGGCGGGCAGCTTCCATGGCCTTGTCCTTTTCCTTTTGCAACTGGAGGTTATATTCCTCACTCTGCTGCTTGATTTTTGCCGTCTCCTGCTTCAGACGCTCTGCCTCCCGGCGGGCAGACTCCATCTGCTGCCGCTGCTGCTCCAGCTGGGAGATCACGTCCTCAAAGTCCTTGTCGCTCTTGCCCACCAGATCATTGGCCTCTTTCAGGATGTCCTCGGAGAGGCCCAGCTTCCGGCAGATGGCAAAGGCATTGGATTTTCCCGGAATGCCGATGAGCAGCCGGTAAGTAGGCTGCAGGGTCTCTACGTCAAATTCGCAGGAGGCATTGATGACGCCCTTGGTGCGCATGGCATAGAGCTTGAGCTCGGCATAGTGGGTAGTTGCCACCACCCGGGAGCCCATTTTCCGGCTGAATTCAATAAGGGCAATGGCCAGCGCCGCACCCTCGGCGGGGTCTGTACCGGCGCCCAGCTCGTCATAGAGCACCAGGGTTCGGCTGTCGCACTGAGCCACCACGTCTACAATGGTACGCATATGGCCCGAGAAGGTGGACAGACTCTGGGCAATGGACTGCTCGTCGCCGATGTCCGCCAGAATGGCATCAAAGGTGGATAGGGTGCTGCCGTCTCCGGCGGGCACATGGAGGCCGCACTCCGCCATCAGCGTCAGCAGACCGATGGTTTTCAGGGTAACGGTCTTTCCGCCGGTGTTGGGGCCGGTGATGATCATGGTGTCAAAGTCGGAGCCCAGGCGCAGAGAGATGGGTACCGCTTTCTTGGGATCGATCAGGGGGTGCCGGGCATTGCGCAGCTCTACCCTGCCCTGGTCGTTCATAATAGGAGCCCAGGCGCGCATCCGATAGGCAAGCTTTGCCTTGGCGAAGATCACATCCAGCTGAATCAGCATCTGAACATCCAGACGGATGTTTTCGGCGTAGCCCGCCGCCTCGGCGGACAGTTCGGCCAGGATTCGCTCGATCTCCTTCTTCTCTTTCAGTTCCAGCTCCCGCAGGGCATTGTTGGCGTTGACGGCAGACAAGGGCTCTACGAAGTAGGTAGACCCCGTGGCGGACACGTCGTGGACCATGCCGGGCACATCGTTTTTGCACTCGGACTTGACGGGGACCACATACCGGCCCTGCCGGATGGTGATGATGGGCTCCCTCAGAAATTTGGCATAGGCCGGGGACGAGATCACCTTTTGCAGGCTGTCCCGGATTTTTCCGGACTGGATGCGCATATGGCGGCGGATATCCGCCAGCGCGGAGGAGGCTGTGTCGGCAATCTCCTCTTCCGAGAGAATGGCACCGAAAATCTTGTCCTCTAAGTACTTATTGGGCGTCAGAGCGTCAAACAAAGGGTCTAGCACCGTCTTGGGGTCGTCTTCCGCCACATAGCCCTTGATGGTCCGGGCGCAGCGCAGCACCCCTGCGATCCGCAGCAGCTCCACAGGCTGTAGGCTGCCGCCCCGGTCTGCCCGCTCCAGGCTGGCGGATACATCTGCCACATCAGCAAAGGTGGGGTTACCCTTCCTGGCGCAGAGGTCAGAGGCCGCCGTGGTCTGGTCCAGCAGTTCCCGGACGGTATCCAGGTCCGAATCCGGCATCAGCGCCAGGCAGGCCGCCTTGCCGCCCTCGCTTCCCGCGCATTGGGAAAGCATCTCCAGAACCTGCCCCAGCTCCAGCTTGGACAGGGATTTTTCATATAGTTCCGTCATGTTTTTCTCCTAGATCATAAGGTCCCGCAAACAGGGACTTGTAAAAATCCAAAGTGGCAAACCCATGCTCCAGCTGAGTTTGCAGGTAGCCTTCCGTCAGCGATCCCAAGGCTGCCATGGTCTGTTCACCCAGGCGGAAGGAAAAGAGCTTTTTGGGCGCACAGAGGCAGATATAGCGCATGGCCTCCAGCATCTGCGGCGTTACCGGGATGCGAATGCCCCCGGATTCCGGGTCGCGGCAGGTGCTGCATTCCAGCTGCCCCTGGGACAGGTCGAACCGGTCCGGGCTCTGGTTGCCGCAGACGTGGCAGCCGAAGAGCTCCGGCGTGTAGCCAGCCAGGCAGGCGGCCCGGAGTTCAAAAACGGCCTTGACCATCGTTTCCGACAGATGCAGCGCGGACAGGGCATACAGGCAGTTCAGAAGCAGCGCCTGCAGTTCCGGATTCGGCATATCCTCCTGGGAGATAAGCTCCGCCACCTGGGCAAAATAGCTCCCCAGGGACAGCTGGGTCAGCTCCCGCCGCAGGCCCTGAAAGAGCTCCAATGCGTGGGCCTCGTTGATGGTGTATTTTCCTTTGTATTCAAATAGGGTGAATTCCCCAAAGGCCAGCAGCTGGCATGGGGCAATGAGCGGGCTGTTCTTCCGGCGCAGCCCCCGGGCCTTGATGGTCAGCTTACCATAGTTCTGGGTCAGCACCGTCAGAAGGGCGTCGTGGTCATTGTAGTCCGTCACCCGCAGGACGATGGCTCGGATCGTCAGATACACGGTGTTCCTCCTGTTGCAGGGCTTGCGTATACATGAGATAGGCTTCCGGTGCGCCGGTTTCCAAAAAGAGCTTCCAATATTCCGAAGACAGCATGGTCATCCCTCCTGCACGTAGCTTTTGCAAAGAGCGGATTCCGTAATCTGGAAATTTCTGGACCGGCACCGTGGAATCTTCTTACTCCCGGTAGCCGAAGTTCTTCACAAGAAAATCGCTGTCCCGCCAGTTTTCCTTAACCTTGACCCAGGTGGTGAGGTAGACTCTGGTACCCATAAACTTTTCACAGTCCTGCCGGGCCAGAGTAGAGATCTTTTTCAGCATCTGGCCCTGCTTGCCGATAATAATGCCCTTGTGGCTGGCCTTCTCGCAGTAAATGGTGGCATCCAGGTCGATGACGCCATTGTCTCGCTCGGAGAACTTGGTGATCTCCACAGCGGTGCCGTGGGGAATCTCCTTGTCCAGGCACCACAGCAGCTTTTCCCGGATGATCTCTGCCATGACCTGCCGCTCAGGCTGATCGGTTGTCACATCCTCCGGGAAGAGGAAGGGGCCTTCCTGGGCGTACTTGCCGCACATGGAAAGCAGCTCCTCTACCCCGTCTCCGGTTTTGGCGGAGATGGGCATAATGGCCTCAAAATTCGCGGCCTGGGAATATTTGGCGATGACCTCCAGCAGGGTGTCCTTCTCCACGGTATCGATCTTGTTGATGACCAGAATGGCAGGGCAGCGGCTTGCCTGAATTTTTTCAATCAGGCTCTCCTCCTGAGGGCCAATGGAGGCAATGGGCTCTACCACCAGCAGCGTCAGGTCCACATCCGCAATGGATTCCTGAGCTACGTTCACCATGTAGTCGCCCAGCTTGGTTCTGGCCCGGTGGAAGCCCGGGGTGTCGACGAAGACGTACTGGGTGTCGCCCTTGGTGACGATGCCGCAGATGCGGTTTCGGGTGGTCTGGGGCTTATTGGAAACGATGGCGATTTTTTCGCCGACCAGGTAGTTCGTCAGTGTGGACTTACCCACGTTGGGCCGTCCGCAGATGGTGATCATAGCGGTTTTTGTCTTCATAGTCTCTCCTTTATCAGTCCCGGCTCATGCCCGGAATTTCCGATGCAATGGCCTCTTCTCTGGCGCGCATCTGCCGCTTCTGGGGGCCTTCGTCCAGGTGGTCATAGCCCAGAAGATGCAGCATGGAGTGGATGGTCAGGTAGCCCACCTCCCGGCGGGTGGAGTGACCGAATTCCTTGGCCTGGGCGATGGCCCGTTCCAGGGAGATGCACATATCCCCCAGGGGCACCAGGCCGGTATCCGGGTCTTCGTATTCCGTCCAGTCCGCGGGCAGCTCCCCGGGAGCCAGCTCAAACATGGGGAAGCTCAGCACATCCGTGGCGCTGTCAATGTTTCGGGAGGTGCGGTTGATCTCCCGGATGCCCGCATCATCCGTGACCAGGACGTTGATCTCGCACTTGGCCGTCACGCCCTCGGCCTTCAGCACGGCATTGATGCACGTGCGGATATTGGCGGAAATAACCAGGCGCTGCAAGCCGCCCTGCTGGAATACCAGATTGATCTTATTTCTCATTGGTTCTCTTCCTTTGATACCGTCCCGGCGTGGTCCGGGGCGGGTTATTTTCAGGCTTTGCAGCCTTTTCGTAGGCATTGATGATTTTCTGCACCAGGGCGTGGCGGACAACATCCGCAGAGGTCAGGCGGCAGATGGCGATATCCTCCACCCCGTCCAGCACCCGCACCGCATCCTTCAATCCGGAGACCTTGTCATCCGGCAGGTCGATCTGGGTCACGTCTCCGGTGATGACGATCTTGGAGCCAAAGCCCAGGCGGGTCAAAAACATTTTCATCTGCTCCCGGGTGGTGTTCTGGGCCTCGTCCAGGATGATGAAGCTGTCGTCCAGGGTTCGGCCGCGCATATAGGCCAGCGGGGCCACTTCGATGGAGCCCCGCTCCTGGTACTTCTGGAAGGTCTCTGCCCCCAGCATATCATACAGCGCGTCATACAGCGGCCGCAGGTAGGGGTCTACCTTGTTCTGCAAATCGCCTGGCAGGAAGCCCAGCCGCTCCCCTGCCTCTACGGCAGGCCGGGTGAGGATGATCCGGTTTACGGTCCGCTCCCGGAAAGCGGATACGGCAGCCGCCACGGCGAGATATGTCTTGCCCGTACCGGCAGGGCCGACACCGATGGTGACGGTATTTTTCTGAATGGCCTTCATGTAGTTCTGCTGGCCAACGGTTTTGGCCTTGATGGGCTTTCCCTTGGCGGTGATGCACACCACATCCTTGGCGATTTTTGCGATTTGATCCTCGTTGCCCTCACTGACCAGGGTAATGAGGTAGCGCACCCGCTGCTCATCGATGGTCTCGCCCTTGGCGGCCAGCTGCAGCAGGGCTTCCAGGGTACGGACGGCCTTGTCCGCCATCTCCTCGTCGCCGGTGACCTTCAGGTCATCTCCCCGGCTGACAATGCGCACGCCCAGAGCCTCTTCGATCCGGCGCACGTTTTCATCGAAGGAGCCGAACACGGCAATCAGGTCCTCTACCCGGTCGGCATTTACGATTCTTTCAACTTCCTTGCTCATTGGTCTCTCCTGTCTCCTCCCGGTGGCTGCGGCCAATGGACTCCAGGCAGGAATAGCTGCCGGAGAGCACATAGGCTCCCTCCTCCGGGGCAAAGGTCTCCGATGCATCCAGGACGGTTCCCGCGGTCATAGCACCGGGAAGATAGGTCCTGGCAAAGTGCTGCATCTGGGTGTAAGCCGCCTCTTCCGGAAGATCTTGCTCCGAAAGATCGCAGACTATATAGCAATCCACTGCCATGCGCACCGGCAACACAAAGCCGCCCGGCAGGGTCAATGGATACTCCCAGTACATTCTACCACATTCCATACCCAAAATTCCACTACCAAACCACAATTTTATCCGTTTTTTTCCGAGGATCAGGCTCCACCGTCGGATGATTTTTGCCTCCCCTGCCTTTTGAAGGCAGTATTTCGGGGTATACATCTGAAAATCCCGGTGGGTATAGGCCATGATCTCCCCCTGCGCCCGCTGGGCAAGGACGGTTTTTCCGCAGTCCGTATAGCCGGAAATCAGCACCTGCCCTTTGGTAACCGCCTGCCCGGGCTTGACCAGAGGCGTTCCTCTGGTGCAGAGCAGGCTCTTGATCACCCCGTCCCGGGCGGCGATCACACTGGCTACGCCGTTCTGCGTGGGCTCCGCAGGGACGGCGGGCTGCTTTTCTGCAACGGAAATCACTGCAACGCAGCCTCTTGTATTGACTCCGGCCCACTTGAGCTCCGGGATGGCGCTGAGCAGGCTGTTCTTGATGGCCTCGCTGCGGAGAGCCCGGCGGTTGGCCCCAAAGCGCAGCCCGTAGCTTTCCGCAGCCGCAAGAATCTGCCGGGTAGGCACCCGCTGGTTGCCGCTAACCCGGACAAAGAAGATCCGTGTAGGAATCAGGATTTGGGCGCATAGCAGTAGCGCCAGCCCGGCAAGCAGCACAGGCCTTCCTGTCAGAGCCCGGAAGCGCCAGTATAGGCCGGTCCTGCTCAGAATCCTCAGCGTTTCTCCACGCTTCCGGGTTAGGCGCGAAAGCCTGGCGTAGCTGGGGCGGGCAACGGAAAAGCGCAGGCAGAGCTCCCCTTCCGGGGTTACGTCCCGAAGGGCAATCCCGGCGTCTGCGATGGCGCAAAGCGCGCCTGCCGGGTCGGCGGTGAGCAGCTCCGCTTGGATAAGGCCGGTGAGGGAAGTCCAGAGCTTCATGGGCAGCGCCCCCTGAGAAGCCGGATGGACTCCACGCGGCCTGTGACCACCAGCTGCCCCTGCCCCATCCGCGCCAGCACAAGTTCCCGGCCGCAGAGGAGAATCTCTCCAAAGGCAACCTTGACACCCACCTGCTCCCGGCTGTACTGGGTCACGCCCCGGTGGTTTTCAATCAGGACCTGGCGGTCCCCGGTAAGCTCCAGCAGGCTTTGCCCTGGCAAGGGCTCTCCCGGCAGGTCCCCGGACAGCCAGGACCAAATACTCCCCTGCTTCACGGCATCCACCTCCTTTTGGTCAAGGGTATGTATGCCGGGGGTGGAAATTGCATAGATTCTCCCGAGGTGATTTCCATGGGGCTGCTATTGATGATCGGAATGCTTGCCATGATCCTGGACAGCCGGACCGCCCTGCAGGGGGCCAGCCAGGGCGTGGAGCTGTGCCTGACGGCGGTGATTCCCAGTCTGCTGCCGTTTCTGTGCCTGTCTATGGCCTTGACCCAGAGGCTGTTTTCCAAAAGGCTTCCCCTTTTTGGGGTGATTGGGCGGCTCTTCGGCATCCCGAAGGGGGCAGAGATCCTTCTGCTCCCCGCTTTGCTGGGGGGCTACCCTGCCGGGGCTGCCTGCATTGCCCAAGCGGCAAACCGGGGCGCGCTGCAAAAGCGGGACGCAGAGATACTTCTCGGCTTTTGCAGTCTGCCGGGGCCTGCCTTTCTGTTCGGCCTGGTGGCCCGGCAGTTTTCGAATGGCTGGGCCGGAGCGGCCCTGTGGGCGCTGGTACTGCTGAGCGCCTGGGCAGCTTCCCGAATGCTTCCGGCCAGGAGCGAACAGGCGGCGGTGGAACCGGCGGCGACTGCCGACCCAATCGCCCAGGCCGGGGCGGCCATGGGGAAAATCTGCATAACAGTGATCCTTTTTCGGGTGGGGCTGAATTTTTTGCGCACCTATCTTCCGCTGGACGGCGTTGCATTGGTGGCGGCAGAGGGCCTGTTGGAGCTGACAAACGGCTGCTGCCATTTGCAGAGTGTTCCGTCAGAACCGGCCCGTTTCCTTCTGGCGGGCGGGCTCACTGCCTTTGGCGGGGTCTGCGTGGGGCTCCAGACCGCCCAGGTCTGCCCGAGGCTGCGTTTGCGGGATTATTGGCTGGGAAAGACGCTCCAGACAGTATTTGCACTGCTCTTTGGCTGGCTGCTGCTGCGTAAACAGATCGTTTTGATGGCGATTTTGATTGCAGCACTGATTTTTCTTCCCGGAAAGGTAGCTTTTTGGCGGCACAGGGTGTATAATGGCCTCAAACAACCATGCGGGAGGAAATTATGCTTTTCCGAAAGAAAATAGAACGGGCCTGCGCCTATTGCAAGCATGGCGTGGCACTGTGCGATGACCAGATTTTGTGCGTCAAAAAAGGGGTTCGTACCCCGGACAGCAGCTGCCGCCGCTTCCAGTATGACCCATTCAAGCGCATTCCGTCCAAGCAAAAAGCCATGGATTTTTCCAAATACGACCAGGACGATTATTCCCTGTGAGGAATCTCTAAAAACCGGCTCCCCCAAAAATGAGGAGCCGGTTTCGTCTTTCCCTCAGGGAAAGCCTTTTTATTGCAGCATCTCCAAAAATTCGTCCTCTGTCAGCACCGGGATGCCCAGCTCTCTGGCTTTGCGCTCCTTGGAGCCTGCATTCTCTCCTGCCACCACAAAGCTGGTCTTTTTGGAGACGGAGCCGGAGGCCTTGCCGCCGAAAAGCTCAATTTTTTCCGTGGCTTCTTCCCGGGTGAACCGGCTTAAAGCGCCGGTGAGGACAATGGTCTTGCCCGCAAAGCGGGTGTCCGTAACAACCCGCTTGCTCTCAAAGTTCACCCCGGCCTCCTTGAGCCGACGGACCATGTGGCGGGACTGGGGCTGAGCGAACCACTCGCAGATGCTCTCAGCCGTTACCTCTCCAATATCCGGCACCTGGGTCAGCTCCTCCAAAGTCGCCTCCATGAGCTTATCCAGGCTGCCGAAGGCCGCCGCCAGACTCTTGCCGGTCTTCGCGCCCACCTGACGGATGCCCAGGGCGAAGATCAGCCGGGAGACATCCTGGCTCTTGCTGGCAGCGATGGCATCCAGCAGCTTCTGAGCCGCCTTGGTGCCGGATTTCCACAGGCCGGACAGCTCGTCCATGGTCAGGTAATAGATATCCGCCGGAGAGCGGATGGCCCCCTTTTCAATAAGGCTGTCCACAATGGCGCTTCCCAGGCCCTCGATATCCATGGCATCCCGGCTGACAAAATGGGCAATGTTCCGGCTCAGCTGGGCGGGGCACTCCGCACCGGTGCAGCGCAGGAAAGCTCCATCTTCGTCCCGCTCTACGGCAGCGCCGCAGACGGGGCATTTTTTCGGCAGCAAATAGGGCTGCGTTCCCTCCGGGCGCTTGGAAAGGTTCACTTCCAAGATTTCCGGAATGATCTCCCCCGCCTTGCGGATGCGCACGGTATCCCCTATCCGGATATCCAGCCGGGAGATGAAGTCCTGATTGTGCAGCGTGGCGTTGGTCACAGTGGTGCCTGCCAGCCGGACAGGAGCCACCACAGCCTTGGGCGTCAGCACACCGGTGCGGCCCACCTGAATCACAATGTCCTCCACCAGGGTTTCCTTTTCCTCTGGGGGGTACTTATAGGCCACGGCCCACCGGGGAAATTTGGCGGTGTTGCCAAGCCGTTCCCGGGCGGCCAGGTCATCCAGCTTGATGACGGCACCGTCAATGTCGCAGCTGAGCTTCTCCCGCTCCTCGTTGATGCGGATGACCTCCTTGGAGATTTTTTCGACATCCGAAAGGAGCTTGTAGGGAATGACCTTGAAGTGGAGGGACTTCAGGTATTCCAGGGTTTCCACGTGGCTCACAAAGGTCTTGCCCTCTGCCAGCTGGACGTTAAATACCAGAATATCCAGCTTCCGCTTGGCCGTCACTTTGGGGTCTTTCTGCCGCAGAGAGCCGGCGGCGGCGTTCCTGGGGTTGGCAAAGGTCTTCTCCCCGTTTTCCTCCAATGCTTCATTCAGTGCATGGAAGGTCTTCTTGGGCATGAATACCTCACCCCGGACGATGAGCCGGGCGGGAGCCCCTTCCAACGCCATGGGAATGGAACGGATGGTACGCAGATTTTCCGTCACATCCTCGCCCACATTGCCATCGCCCCGGGTGGCACCCCGGACGAACTGGCCGTCCACGTATTCCAGAGCTACGGACAGACCATCGATCTTCGGCTCCACGGAGAACTGAGCCTCCGGAACGGCCTCTTTGGTTCGCACCAGGAAGTCATCCAGCTCTTCCAGGCTGAACACATCCTGCAGGCTCATCAGCGGCACCGCGTGGGTCACCTCGCCAAAGGTGTTCACAGCCTGACCGCCTACCCGCTTGGTGGGCGAATCCGGCAGGGCCAGCTCCGGGTTTGCCTTTTCCAGGTCCTCCAGCTCCCGCAGAAGACGGTCATATTCAAAGTCCGGCATGGTGGGGTCATCCAGCACGTAGTACCGGTAGCCCGCATCGTTTAGGAGCTTCGTCAGCTCCTCAATTCTCTGTTTGGGTTCCATAAATGCCTCCTGTGTTCAGAAACGTACCGGGGACCTCCCCGACGATCACGGTCTCCGCCGCCACCACCTCGCTGGTGAGGGAAAAGCTCTCCGTCTGCCCCAGCACCAGAATGCTGGCATCCACATTGACCTCCATCATAAGCCGATGCAGGGTCTGGTTGATGCCGGCCTGCTGAAAGCGGCTTTCAAAGCTGGCGTCGGAATTGCGGATGGAGAGCACGTGTACCGGGATGCAGAAGCCCTTCCCGGCGAAAAGCTCCGGGAAAATGAGACTGCCAATGGGAATTCCCAGCTTTGCCGTATCCCAGTCCAGAATTTCCTGATTGATGATCTCCAGAATCTCCGTTTTCATCCGGTTGACTTCCAGAATATTGGTTTTCATGGCCGTAATGCGGCCGTTTAGGTCCTTTTCAAAGTAGACGATCCGGTCATAGGCGATGCTGTCCCGGGCCAGAAGCTCGGTCAGAGCGTCGTTGGTCAGATCGGAGGTGGCGTTTTTGATCTGGGTTTCCGCCAGCTCCCGCAAAAGGGGCCGGTAGTGACTGCGAAACAGCAGAAGTCCTCCCAGAACCACCGCAAAAACAAGCAGCAGCCGCAACAAGAAACGGATCAAAAACCGACGCAAGCCCCGCACCCCCCTGGGGTAAGCGTATGCGTTACAGCTTCTTCATATGCGCCCCGGCAGCCTTTGCCATGAGCTTTTTGGTGCCGATGTCGTCAAAGGCTACCTCCAGCAGGGCGTCGCCGCCCATTTTGATGACGGACAGAACCATGCCCTTGCCAAAGGCAGCGTGCATGACCATATCCCCCTTGTTGAATTCCGGCGCAGGGGCGCTGGAGGCGGCCTGAGCACGGATGGCCGAGGAAAGATAAGCATGGCTCTTGGAAATGTGTTTTTCGTAGCTCTCCCGGCGGCTCTCTTGGACCTGGGGCCGATAGCCGCCCCGCTTGACGATGCAGTTCTCCGGGATCTCCTGTAAGAAGCGGGAGGGCAGCGCCGAGGCCGTGCGGCCATAGATCATCCGCATTCTGGCATGGCTGATGGTCAGCGACTTCTTGGCCCGGGTAATGGCCACGTAGCACAGCCGCCGCTCCTCCTCCATCTCCTCCCGGTCGCCGATGGCCCGCATACCGGGGAAAAGCCCGTCCTCGAAGCCCACCAGGAACACATGGGGAAATTCCAGGCCCTTGGCGGAGTGAATGGTCATCATGACCACCGCATCGTCCCCCTCGTTGTACTGCTCCAGATCGGTGTACAGGGAAATTTCTTCCAAAAAGCCAGAGAGGCTGGGCTCTGTGGTATTGGCGAGGTAGGACTGAATGCTGGACTTCAATTCCTTCACGTTTTCCAGCTTGGTCTTGTTTTCCTCCGTAGGCTTGGACAGGAGCATATCGGCATAGCCCGTGCGGATAAGCAGCTCATCATAGAATTCCGGCAGGCTCATGCCGTTTGCCAAAAGCCCTGCCAGGTCCTCGATCAGTGCGGAGAATTGCAGCAGCTTCTGGGCCGATTTTTCCAGAGGGCCGTAATTATAGGGGTCACAGACTACCTCATAGACGCTCTTTCCCTCGGCCTGGGCCAGCTTCTGGACGGTCTCAACGGTCTTGGCCCCCAGGCCTCTGGGGGGATTGTTGATGATGCGGTTCAGGCGCAGGTCGTCTGCCCGGTTGTTGATGACACACAGATAGGACAGCATATCCTTGATTTCGGCTCGCTCAAAGAAGCGCATACCGCCGATGACCCGGTAGGGAATGCCGTTGCGTTTCAGGGCATATTCCATGGAGTTGGACTGGGCGTTGGTCCGGTACAAAATAGCGTAATCCTTGAAGTCGTGGCCCTTGGAGCGGGAAAGGATCTGGCTGGCAACGAAGTTGCCCTCGGCCCCTTCGTTCTCCGCCTCATATACGAGAATGGGCTCCCCTGTGCCGTTGTCCGTCCACAGGTGCTTGCCCTTCCGGCCTTCGTTGTGGGAGATGACGGCGTTGGCCGCATCCAGAATGGACTGAGTGGAGCGGTAGTTCTGCTCCAGCCGAATGACCCGAGCGCCGGGGTACTGCTCTTCAAAGGAGAGAATATTCTCAATGGTAGCGCCCCGGAAGCGGTAAATGCTCTGGTCGTCATCACCGACTACACAGATGTTCCGTCTGTCTCCTGCCAGCAGCTCTGTCAAAAGATACTGGACGTGGTTGGTATCCTGGTACTCGTCCACCAGAACATAATGGAATTTCCGCTGGTAGTATTCCCTTACCTCCCGGTCCTGCTGCAAGAGCTTCACGGTGACATAGAGAATGTCGTCAAAATCCAGGGCGTTGTTGTCCTTCAGGCGCTTCTGATAGACGGCGTAGGCTTTGGCGATTTGGACAATGCGGTAGTCCGAGGCGCTGCGGCTGTCCTCCTCCATCTGCTCCGGGGAAATAAGCCGGTCCTTCTGCCGGCCGATGATGCTCAGTACATACCGGGGCGGATAGGTCTTGTCATCCAGGTTCATGTCCCGGAGAATTTCCTTCATGAGCCGCTCGGAGTCCGAGGTATCGTAGATGGTAAAGCTGGAGGTATAGCCGCAGCGGTCAATATACCGGCGCAGAATGCGGCAGCAGGCGGCATGGAAGGTCATGGCCCAGATATCCTCGGCACTGGCCCCCAGCATATTGGAAAGCCGCTCCTTCATCTCTCCGGCGGCCTTGTTGGTAAAGGTAATGGCGATGACATTCCAGGGGTTTGCAGGCTCCAGGGTGCAGAGCCAGTCTGCCCGGTCTGTTTGCTCCTGGGTTGGGTCTTCCGGCAGGTTTTCCAGGAACGTCACATCCTCGTCCCTGACAAAGTCCGGAATTTCTGTCCCTTCCGAGCCCCGGCCATAGCGCAGAATGTTGGCGATTCGGTTGATGAGCACCGTGGTCTTGCCGCTGCCGGCACCTGCCAGCAGCAAAAGAGGCCCCTCGGTGGTCAACACGGCCTCCCGCTGCACATCGTTGAGCATGGAAAAGCGGGAGGCAATGTAGTTCCGCCGAGCGGCCAGAAATCTGGAATCCAATTCATTGTTCATAGAAGCACCTGTCATTTCTGTCTTTCTTTTTATCGGCTCCTATTTTACCGCAAAGAGATGCAAAAAGCAAGCCGCTTATTCCAGCTTCTCTTTGAGAAGGCCCAGCGCTTTGCGCTCCACCCGAGAGACCTGAACCTGGCTGATGCCCAGAATTCCTGCGGTGCGCTGCTGGGTTAAACCATGAAAATAGCGCAGGGCAATGATTTGCCGTTCCCGCTCCGGAAGTGCACGAACCGCCTGCCGCAGGGCGATTTTCTCCACCATGCGCTCCTCGGATTCCGTATCCGTCAGCACATTTTCCAGGGAGAAGCCCTCCTCCCCTGTCTGACGGTAGATGGACTCCGTGGCGGCGGTGGCGGTTTCGGCCAGGGCGATTTCTTCCGGGGAAAGGCCGGTCTCGGCAGACAGCTCGGAAAGGGTTGGCTCCCGGTCCAGCGTTGCCGTCAGGCGGCTGCGGGCGGCTTTGATGGAGGCGGACTGCTCCTTGAGCCCCCGGGATACCTTCACCGCCCCGTCATCCCGGAGAAATCGCCGGATCTCTCCGGCGATTTTTGGCACGGCATAGGTGGAAAACTGGGTGCCGAAGCCGGGGTCGAAGCCCTCTGCGGCCTTCAAAAAGCCCAGGCAGCCCAGCTGGTAGAGGTCCTCCAGCTCGGTGCCCCTGCCCTGGAACCGCCGGGCAACGGCCCAGATGAGCCCTGCATTCTCCGTAATCAGCTGCTCCTTGGCTTGGATATCCCCGGCCTGTGCCCGGGCGATCAGCTCCTCGGGAACGCTCATTGGCGGCGCTGCAGCTTCCGGCGCATATGTACGGAGGTCCCCCGCCCCTCTATGGAGGTGATCTCCAGACTGGTCATGAAGCTCTCCATAATGGTAAAGCCCATGCCGCTGCGCTCGGCCCCGCCGGTGGTGAAGCTGGGCCGCCGGGCCTGCTCCACATCCGGGATGCCAACGCCCTTGTCTTTGATGACGATGTCCAGTACATTGTCCTTGAGAATGCGGCAGCGCAGGGTGATGGTGCCCAGTTTGTCAGGATAGGCGTGGACAATGCAATTGGTCACGGCCTCGGACACCGCCGTGCGGATGTCCCCCAGTTCCTCCAATGTAGGGTCCATCTGGGCGGCAAAACAGGCCACGGCGCTGCGGGCAAAGGCTTCGTTGCTGGATTTGCTGGGAAATTCCAAAATCATATAGTTGCCGAATTTCATGAAACCGCCTCCCGAATTTCAACAAGCTTGTCAAGGCCCGATGCCCGGAATACTCGCATGGGCTGGGGAGAAATGCCCGTGAGCAGCAGCTTTCCCTCAATTTGGGTCATGCTGCGCAGGGCGTTGATGACCACGGCGATTCCCGAGGAATCCACGAAGGTCACATCCCGGAAATCCAGCACGCAGATTTCCGGCATATAGGTCTCGATCTTCGCGGCAATGACCTGGATGTAGGCTTTGGCGCAGTGGTGGTCTATTTCCCCAGTCAGGGCGATGGTCAGCTTGTCCCCTTCCTGGAAACTAGTGAAATGCATGGTAAACTCCTCCTTTGTATTTGCTGCTTTCAGTATAGCGGCACAGCTGCGCACTTCCTGTCGGAATTGCTTCCGGGCATAAAAAAACAGGGCTGCCCGGAAATGTCCGTTCAGACATTTCCCACACAGCCCCGCATTTTGCAGGTGTATGATTTAGGAATCCATTGCGTTTGTGTCCTCCCGATGCATAATAAATCTGCTTCCCGAAGGTTACAGCGCCACCTCAATAGCCTCCCGCAGATTGCGGACGCGGTAGACCGTCAATCCTTCCGGAATATCCAGCTTTTCGGAGCCGCCTTTGGGGATGATGCACTTTTTGAAGCCCAGCCGGGCAACCTCTCCCAGGCGCTGGTTCAGATGGGAAACCGTGCGGATCTCCCCCGTCAGGCCCACCTCGCCGATGGCCGTCAGGTCGTCCGCAATGGGGGCATCCCGGTAGGAGGAGGCCACCGCCAGAACCACCGGCAGGTCCGCCCCCGGCTCGTCCAGCCGCAGGCCGCCGATGACATTGATATAGGCATCAAAGGCCCCCATCCGCAGTCCTGCCCGCTTTTCCGCCACGGCAAGCAGCAGCATCATACGGTTGAAGTCAAAACCGTCGGAAGCCCGCCGTGGCACATTGGCCATGGTCTTGGCAACCAATGCCTGCACTTCCGCCAGCACCGGCCGAGTGCCTTCCATGACGCAGGCAACGCAGGTGCCGCTGGCCCCCTCTGGCCGCCCGTCCAGCAGCATCTGGCTGGGGTTTGGCACCTCCTCCAGGCCGCTTTCCATCATTTCGAAGACCCCGATCTCGTTGGTGGAGCCAAATCGGTTTTTGGCCGCCCGGAGAAGCCGGTAGGAAGAATTGGGGTCGCCCTCAAAATACAGCACGCAGTCCACCATATGCTCCAACACCTTGGGGCCTGCAATGTTGCCGTCCTTATTGATGTGGCCAACCACAAACACCGTGATCCCCTGGGATTTGCTCAGGTGCATCATGGTCATGGTGCAGTCCTTTACCTGGGAGACGCTGCCGGGAGAGGAGTCGTTTTCCTCACGGTAGAGGGTCTGGATGGAGTCGATCATCAGGATATCCGGTTTCAGCTCCTCCACGGCCTCCAGAATGTCCGAAAGGCGGGTCTCAGAGAGGATGTACAGCGATTCCGGGGCCACCCCCAGCCGCTGAGCCCGGAGCTTCAGCTGCCGCTCACTTTCCTCGCCGGAGACATAGAGCACGCTGCGCCCGGCGCACAGGCTGTTGCAGATTTGCAGCAGCAGCGTAGACTTGCCAATACCGGGAGCGCCGCCCACCAGCACCAGGGAACCTGCCACCGCACCGCCGCCCAGAACCCGGTCCAGCTCTCCCATGCCTGTGGAGAAGCGAATCTCCCCGTCGGTGGTCACGTCCTGAATCCGCTGGGGCTTCCGGCTCTGGCCCACAGGGCTGGATTTCGCCTTGCCCGGCAGCGTGGGCTTTTCGATGTGCTCTTCATAGGTATTCCAGGCTCCGCAGGCAGGGCATCTGCCCTGCCATTTTGGGCTTTCATTGCCGCAGTTGGTGCAGAAAAATACGGTTTTTGCCTTTGCCATCATCTATATCTCCGATTCTTTGGAGCAGTATCGCACAGCAGGTGGAAAAAGTGCTGCGGTGCTGCATTGTTTTCTCTATTATACCAAACCCAGGAAGACCGGTCAACCCAGATTTGACCCCACCGCTGCCGCAATCACCGCCGCCAGGGCCTTCTGATAATCAGAGGAGGCAAGCTTTGCCTCCTCCTCCGCATTGGAAAGAAAGCCGCATTCCACCAAAATGGCGCATTTCTGACTTTTTTCCATGAGATAGATTCCCTTTGCGGCCTTTGCCTTTCGGTGGCTTCCGGGATTCAGCGTGGAAACCAGGGCAGCCTGGACCGTTTCCGCCAGCTCCCGGCTGCCCTCTGCAGTGCCATAGAACACCTGCGCGCCGCTGTATTGGGCCTGAGAGAAATAATTCTGGTGGATGCTCAGCAGAACGCCGCCGGAGGTCTCATTGACAATGCGTACCCGATTTTTCAGATCATCCACCTTTTTCTGGGCAATGGTCTCCCCTTTTCGATAAATAGCTGTATCTGTTCGCCGGATCATCTCCGTCCGAAAGCCAAGGAAATGCAGCATATCCTCCAGACGCAGGGCAATTTCCAGATTGTACCCGCTTTCCAGCCGCCCTGTGCAGGAGGTTGCGCCCCCATCCTCGCCGCCATGACCCGGGTCAACAATCAGGGTATGGGCCCGCCGGACAGGAAGCTGTGCCTGAATAACCAATACTGCCCGCCTGCCGCTATAGATTCCCACTGCCGCAAAGCTAAGAATCAGACATAAGCACAATCCCCACCGTCTCAGCGTTCGGAACATCAACACCACCTCAGGATACCTTACGCACTATAAGGTGTGCCTATGCACAGTCGGGAGAATCCTGCATAGTATGACCTGGAATCAGCTTTCCAAATAGAATTCGAGGAGGAATCCCATTGAATGCCAAGAAACCCACAGGAAACTATAGGGAGGGGCGCCTGCCCGCCATGGCACCCCTGGCCAATCCCTATGTGCCCTTCCAGCTCGAGGGCCCTGTCCGCTATGAGCCGAGAAAAGCCATTGTCCGGGGAACTCTGTATCCCGGCTTGGATCTGCCCTTCATGGGCATGGTCAACCAGAATAATCTGCCGGTAACGCCCTTGTCTGAGGTACAGGTCCTTGCCTTTGCCGTCCAGGAGCTGGCATTGTACCTGGATACCCACCCGGAGGACACGGAGGCACTGGAGCTCTACCGGCAGTACCAGCAGCTCTATCAAAAAGTCTCCCAGGCCTATGAGCGGGAGAAACGTCCGCTGAACCATGCCGCGCCCGGTCAAGGGGATACTTATGCCTGGCTGGACGATCCATGGCCTTGGGAATATGCCGCGAATAAGGGGGAATAAGCCATGTTTCAGTATGAAAAGAAGCTCCAGTACCCGGTGAGAATCCGTCGCCCCAACCCCCAGCTGGCGAAAATCATCATCACCCAATATGGCGGCCCCGATGGCGAGCTAGGTGCCAGTCTGCGCTACCTCTCCCAGCGCTATTCCATGCCCTTTGAGGAGCTCAAGGGACTATTGACGGATATTGGAACGGAAGAGCTGGGCCACCTGGAAATGATTGGTGCCATTGTTCACCAGCTGACACGAAATTTGAAAGACAATCAATTCCGAGATCCGGCCTTTGCTCCCTACTTTGTGGACCATACCGTAGGCGTCTACCCTACGGCGGCGGCAGGCTTTCCCTGGAGCGCAGGGTCTATGGCCGTCAAGGGTGACCCCATTGCCGATCTGACAGAGGACCTGGCCGCCGAGCAGAAAGCGCGGGTTACCTATGACAATATTCTAAGGCTCAGCGACGACCCGGACGTCAACGATGTGATCCGTTTTCTGCGGGAGCGGGAGATTGTCCATTTCCAGCGCTTTGGTGAGGGCCTGCAGCGTCTGCGGGAGAAGCTGGACCAGCGGAATGTTTACTTTATGAATCCATCAATAGACATATAAAATTGGCAACAGTTGGTTGCAATTTGAATTTTTAAAAACAAAAGGAGGATAAATATAAAACGCAGTCCGCTACACATGCGTTGCTCCCTCTGAAGAATCTTCCTGGCTTTTTAGGAATGCAATCTACTCGCAGTCAAAGAGATAGGTGCTATGCGGCTCAATTTGGAGGAGCACAGAGTTGTCCGCGCTCTGCCAGTGCAGCTGTGCACCGAAAAAGTCATACTTCTCTTTCGGCGCCCTGGTTCCCAAAGCGCCCAGAGGCAGACGGATGGTTTCCGGGGTATTGGACTTGGAGATGACGCCCACAAGGATATCCTCCCCGGTAAATCTTGCGATAGCGAAGGTATCTCCCTTGGCATAGAGGAACTTCATGCCGCCCCGGCGCAGAGCCGGATGGGCCTTTTTCAGGCTGCAAAGGGTGCGGTACAGCTGATAGTGGACACACCCTTGGAAATCCTTCTGCCAGGGCATGGGGTAGCGGCAGCCCTCGTTGGAATCCGTGGTGCCGTCGATCTCCGCCTCGTCCCCATAGTAGATGGAGGCTGCGCCGGTGAGCAGAAACTGGAAGCAGGCCGCACCCTTGAAGTCCGCCTGAGAGATTTTGGGGTTATTGTGCAGCCGTGGGGTATCATGGCTGTCGAAGAGGTTAAACTGGGTCTCCCACAGGGCGAAGGGGAGCTTGGCCAGGTGCTGCATAACCCGCATCTCCAAATCCTGGGCGGTCATGCGGCAAGGGATGGCCTTTAATTCCGGGGTGCGGGACAGGAACAGGTCCGGCTCCCCAAAGAAGGAGCGGATGGCCCGGCCACAGCCATAGTAATTCATGGGAGAATCCCACTCCGTACCCTGTAAATACTGGGCGCAGTCCCCCCAGTCTTCTGCCAGAATATAAGCCTGGGGGTTCTCCTGACGGATGCTCTTCCGGATTTCCGGCCACAGCTCGTGGGATAGCTGCACCTCCCCGTTCCGGGCGAAGACGTCGGCCACATCGAAGCGCCAGCCATCGATGCTGTAAGGGGGCTTGAGCCATTTTTTCAGGACGGAATTCTCCCCACGGTAGACGGTTTCCCGGAGGGAATCCGAGGTGTAGTTCAGCGTCGGCATGGAGGGCAGGTCCCACCAGCCGTGGTAATGATTGTCCTTGTCAAAGAAGTAATAGCCCCGCTCCACGGAATCGGGGTTGTTGTAGGCCCCTTCGGTTTTGGGAAAGTAGGCGCCATCCTTGTTGAACCACCGGTGGGCCGTGCCCGTGTGGTTGATGGAGATATCCAGAATCAGCTTCATGCCGTTTTCGTGGAGGGCCTTGCTCAGCTCGGCCAGAGCCTCGTCCCCGCCGAAATGGGGGTCAACATGGAAGTAGTCCAGGCAGTCATATTTGTGGCAGGAGGGGGCATAGAAAATGGGGTTTAAGTACACAGCCGTGACACCCAGCTCCTTCAGATAGGGGAGCTTCTGCCGGATGCCCTGCAAATCGCCGCCGTAGAAATCCATGCAGTGGCCCTGCTCATAGGTCAGGGGCGTATCGTCCCAGTGCTCCATGTGGATGGCCGGGAAGCCATCCTGGCTGTACTCCCCTGCTTGCACATCGTTGCCCGGATCTCCGTTGCAGAAGCGCTCGGGAAAGATCTGGTAAAACACTGCATCCTTCACCCAGGCGGGCTGCACATAGTCCGTCAGGAGCACAAAGTCATAGCTGTGCTCCGGAAGATAGGTTGTGATCTCCTTCTGAGTATAGAAATAGATGCAATTCTCCGTGGCAATGTAGAAATGGTACTGTGTCCGCCGCTCGATGATGGGCAACTCGCAGGTCCAATACACAAGCCCCCGCGCTTCCCGCGCCCGGTGCATGGGAATTTTTTGCTCTCCCCCATTGGGGATAGACCGCAGGTAGACGTACTTTACCGGCGCGTCTGCGTACATCCGCAGTGACACCGTCACGCTCTCCCCAATTTTTGGGCAAGGATTCGAGACAAATTCAGATGAACCGTCGGAATAAACACTTTCCAGCCAAGTTTCCATAGTACAGCTCCTATCTGTTTTTGCTTTTATTGTACACATTTCTGCGCAGCTTCGCAAGAGGGAAATCATAGCCTTCCCCTTGGACATTGGCCCCTACGAAAAATGGGAGAATTTACCTTAAATTGATGGTATTGCTCCCAAAGAAAGCAAAAAAGCACCGCAAGGCGATGCTTGCGGTGCTCAGTTGGCTTGTGTAATTTCCGGATGGGTGTCCTTATAGTGCCAGGGATAGCAGAAGATGTGCCCGCCAATGGTGCCCCAGACGCTGTCGGTGGTGCGGACACGGCCATAGAACGTGACCTCTTTGGGGAGCACATAAGGGCCGTACAGTGCCCGGTCGATGGCCTCATACTGGGCCTGGCTGGGGTCTGCGGTGAGGATCAGCTTGTGAGGAACAAACTGGCTCTCGTCATTGATCATATTTGTAATGGAGGAGCCGAAGTCGCCGGATACCAGACGGTTCAGGACCACCTCTGCAATGGCCTGCTGGCCATCCTCGCTTTCGCCTCTGGCCTCCACATAGATGAGCTTGGCAAGGAGCTTGGTCTCGTCGTCGGTCAGCTTCAGGCCGTCGTAACGGGGCTCCACATAGGGCCGCACCGGCTCTTCATAGACAAAGGGATCGTCGCTCATCTGGCTCGGATCGAAGATGAACGCGCCGTCATAGCCCCAGCAGATCTCATCGGTGCCGAAGCCGTTCTCAAACCGGTCATTCAGCCGCCAACTCTGGCGGTTGTAGGTGGAGGGGTCGTAGACCTCGATCTTGCCGTTCTCATTGAAGCCCTTCAGCAGAATGAAGTGCTGACTATTGGTGAAGAGGGACCGGCTGTTCATCAGCTGGATGACAATCTTCCCCTCCCGCAGGGCCTGCTTCACATAGTCGTAATTCTCCGCCTCGGTCATGGGCAGCTGCAGGGCCTGCGCCATATAGCGGACACGGTCCGTATTGTTTTCGGCCTTGCCGCCAAACCACTTTGCCAGCTCATCGGGGTAATACTGGTGCCCTGTCAGGTAAGTGGCCACCACGGCCATGCAGCACACGCTGCACCCGTTGTTTTTAATGGTTCCGGTGCCGTACATAACATCGGCATAGTCATCCAGGGTGTAGTCCGGGAAGAAGCGCTCAGGCTGCTGGGGCTCCTCCTCCGCGTCGGGCTCGGCAGGCTCCTCGGGCTCGGTGGGCGCTTCCTCGGCAGCTTCCGTCTCGGGGAAAGTCTCGTCGGGGGCGGTCTCTGCTTCAACGCTCTGCTCTGTCTCTGCGGTCTGCTCTGCGTCGTGGTTCGCCTCTGCCGCAGCAAAGAAAGGCGTAAGCTGTAAAGCCAGCAGCAAAGCCAGCAGCAGCGCCAAAGCCCGGGGCATCCGGATGCGGAAATTCAATTGGGAAAAGATGCCCATAGTGCCTCCTTCTTTCGGCCTCGCCGCCAAATGCGGCAGGGCGGGATTTTTTCGTAGAATGGAGATATTATACCATGGGCGTCCAGCCATTTCAACCGACATAACAAAAAATTAAGAAGTGAAAAGTTTAAGATTTTTTTTAGGCGGCGCCGTATAATTTACCGGGGCAGCCGGAAATTGTGCTTCCAACTGCCCCGGCAAAAAAGATACCGTCAAATTCTTCTTGCCAGCTTTTCGGAGTATTCCCGGCGGAAATCGCCGAAAGTTCCCGCATCCAGGGCATCCCGGATGCGCTGCATAAGCTGATTATAAAAATACAGATTGTGCATAACGCACAGGCGCATAGCCAGCATCTCCTCCGCCACAAACAGATGACGGATGTACGCTCTGGAATACCGGCGGCACACAGGGCAGTCGCACTGGGGGTCAATGGGGCTGTCGTCCAGCTGGTATTTGGCGTTTTTCAGGTTGATGGCCCCCTCCCAGGTGAACAGCCGGGCATGGCGGGCGTTCCGGGCAGGCATGACGCAGTCGAAGAAGTCCACGCCCCGGGCCACGCCCTCGATGATATTGGTGGGGGTGCCCACGCCCATAAGGTAGCGGGTCTTCTCCCTGGGCATATAAGGCTCAATGGCATCGATGATGTCGTACATCTCCTGAGCTGTCTCTCCCACGGCCAGGCCGCCGATGGCGTAGCCCGGCAGGTCCAGGTCTGTAATACGCTTCATGTGGTCAATGCGGATATCGGGATAGGTGCCGCCCTGGTTGATGCCCCAGAGCATCTGGTGGGGATTTACCGTATCCGGCAGGCTGTTGAGCCGGGCGTTTTCCGCCTTACAGCGGACAAGCCAGCGGTAAGTCCGGTCCACGCTCTTCTGGACGTAGTCCCGGGGAGAGGGATTTTCGATGCACTCGTCAAAGGCCATGCAGATGTCGCTGCCCAGATTGGACTGGATCTGCATGCTCTCCTCCGGCCCCATGAAGATCTTGTGGCCGTCGATATGGGAGGCGAAATACACGCCCTCCTCCTTGATCTTCCGCAGGGAGGCCAGACTGAACACCTGGAATCCGCCGGAGTCCGTCAGGATGGGGCCGTCCCAGGTCATGAATTTGTGCAGGCCACCCATCTGCCGCACCACCGTATCCGTGGGCCGCAGATGGAGATGGTAGGTATTGCTCAGCTCCACCTGGCAGCCGATATTTTTCAGATCCTCCGCACTGAGGGCGCCCTTAATGGCACCCTGGGTGCCAACGTTCATAAACACCGGGGTCTGCACCGTGCCGTGGGCGCAGGTAAACACCCCCCGCCGGGCCTTCCCCTCGGTTTTCAGCAGTTCAAACATAGATTACCTCTTTCCTTCTGTGTCTCCAATATACATGGCATCCCCAAAGCTGAAGAACCGATACCGGTTTTCCACGGCGATGCGGTAGGCGTTCAGCACGTGCTCTCTTCCGGCGAAGGCAGAGACCAGCATCACCAGAGTGCTTTCCGGCAGGTGGAAATTGGTGATGAGGGCATCCATAGCCTTGAATTGGTAGCCCGGGTAGATGAAGATATCCGTCCAGCGGGACTTGGCTTCGAAGGTACCGTCGTCATTTACCAGGGATTCCAGCGTCCGGCAGGAGGTGGTGCCCACGCAGACAATGCGGCCGCCGCTAGCCTTGGTCTCATTGAGAATGCGGGCGGTTTGCTCATTCATCATGCACAGCTCGCTGTGCATGTGGTGCTCCAGCACCTCCTCGGCCTTCACGGGGCGGAAGGTGCCCAGGCCCACATGGAGGGTGACGAAGGCGGTCTTCACACCCTTGGCGCGGATCTTCTCCAGCAGCTCCTGGGTGAAGTGCAGCCCCGCCGTGGGGGCGGCGGCAGAGCCCAGCTCCCGGGAATAGACGGTCTGATAGCGCTCCTGGTCCTGCAGCTCCTCCTTGATGTAGGGCGGCAGGGGCATCTTGCCCAGGCGCTCCAGCACCTCCAGGAAAATGCCCTCATAGTGGAATTCCACTACCCGGTTGCCGTCCTCCCGGACCTCCTTCACCGTGGCGGTGAGCTCTCCGTTTCCGAAGGAAACCTCGTTTCCCGGCTGCATCTTCTTGCCGGGCTTGCACAGGCACTCCCAGCACTTATTCCCCAGGTCCCGCAGCAGCAGAACCTCCACCGCACCGCCGGTAGGCCGGTGGCCCAGGAGCCGGGCGGGCAGCACCCGGGAATCGTTCATCACCAGGCAGTCGCCGGGATTTAAGTAATCGATAATGTCGTAAAAATGCTTATGGGCCACCTCCCCGGTCACCCGGTCCAGAGTCATCAGCCGGGAAGCGTCGCGCTGCTCCAGAGGTGTCTGGGCAATCAGCTCTTCCGGCAGATCATAATAAAAATCATGGGTCTTCAATGGTATTTCCTCCGAAATATTGCAAAAAATCTCTTTATATAGTATAACCCATTTCCCGCCGTTTTGCAACAGGCAAAAGACAGCTCCCGGGCATAGACTGCACGGGAGGGATTCTATGAAAAAACCGATCTTCACAGGGGTGTGCACCGCCCTGGTCACACCGTTTTTGGGCGAAACACTCAATACCCCCATGCTGCGGCAGCTGATTCGCCGCCAGGAACAGGCGGGAATCGATGCGCTCGTGATCTGCGGAACCACCGGCGAATCTGCAACTCTGTCCGATGACGAAAAAATAGAGCTTTTCCGGTCTTCCCGGGAGGCCGTTCCGGAGGACATGGCCTTTCTCGCCGGGACCGGCTCCAATGACACCGCCCATGCCGTAGCGCTCAGCCAGGCGGCGGAGGGCTGCGGGGCGGATGGGCTGCTGGTGGTCAGCCCCTATTACAACAAGGCAACGGAGGATGGGCTCTACCGGCACTATGAAGCCATTGCCCAGGCGGTACATATCCCGGTGGTGCTCTACAACGTGCCCGGACGCACAGGACTGGACATTCCGGTATCCGTCTACAAGGCGCTCTCCGCCCTGCCCAATGTAATTGGCGTCAAGGAGGCCTCTCCGGACATTCGGAAAATCGCCGGAATCCACCGGGAGTGCCCCCAGGACTTCTTCGTCTGGTGCGGCAATGACGATCTGGCCGTGCCCGCCATGGCACTGGGGGCTCTGGGGGTCATCTCCGTGGTTTCCAATGTGGAGCCGGAGCGAACCCGGGCCATGGTCTGGGCAGCACTGGACGGGGACTTCGACACCGCCTCTGACATCCAGCTGAGGCTCCTGCCTCTGATCGAGGCCCTGTTCCGGGAGGTAAACCCTGCCCCGGTGAAGGCAGCCATGGCCCTGCTTGGCTATGACTGCGGCCAATGCCGCCTGCCGGTGGGCAGCATCCGCCCGGAAACCCTGGCAAGACTCCGGGAACTACTGTAAAAAGCTGCCGCGCCGGAGAACCCGGCGCGGTAAAACCTCACTTCAAAATTGCCTTGTGGAAGACTTTCTTGCCCTTGCGGAGCTTCACGCCCTCCTTGAGCATCTCTCTAGTGACCTCGAATTTCACATCGGTGATTTTCTCATCGTTGACGGAAACACCGCCGCCCGCCACGTTCTTCCGGGCATCGCCGTTGGAAGTAGCCAACTTGCAGACTACCATCAGGCTCAGCAGGCCGATTTTGCCCTCCGTCAGCTGGTCCTCGGTGATCTCGGTGGTGGGGATATTGGCATCGTCTCCGCCGCCGACGAACAGGGCCTTAGCCGCATTCTGGGCCTTCTGGGCCTCCTCCTCGCCATGGACAAGCTTGGTCAGCTCGAAGGCCAAAATTTCCTTGGCCTCGTTGAGCTTGGCATCCTTCCAGGAATCCATCTCGTTGATCTGCTCCAGAGGCAGGAAGGTCAGCATCCGGATGCACTTCATCACATCCGCATCGTCCACATTCCGCCAGTACTGGTAGAACTCGTAGGGGCTGGTCTTGTTGGGGTCGAGCCATACCGCACCCTTGGCGGTCTTACCCATCTTCTTGCCCTCGGAATTGAGCAGCAGGGTGATGGTCATGGCGTGGGCATCCTTGCCCAGCTTCCGGCGGATCAGCTCGGTGCCGCCCAGCATATTGCTCCACTGGTCGTTGCCGCCGAACTGCATGTTGCAGCCGTAGTGCTGGAACAGGTAGTAGAAGTCGTAGGACTGCATGGGCATATAGTTGAACTCCAGGAAGCTCAGGCCCTTTTCCATGCGCTGCTTGAAGCACTCGGCCCGCAGCATATTGTTCACGGAGAAGCAGGCGCCGATGTCCCGGATAAAATCGATGTAGTTCAGGTTCAGCAGCCAGTCCGCATTGTTGACCATCTGGGCCTTGCCCTCACCGAACTCGATGAACCGCTCCATCTGCTTCTTGAAACAGGCGCAGTTGTGGTCGATGGTCTCCTTGGTCATCATAGAGCGCATATCGGTCCGGCCGGAGGGGTCGCCAATCATGGCCGTGCCGCCGCCGATCAGGGCAATGGGCTTGTTGCCTGCCATCTGCAGCCGCTTCATCAGGCACAGGGCCATGAAGTGGCCAACGTGCAGAGAGTCGGCCGTGGGGTCAAAGCCAATGTAGAAGGTGGCCTTGCCGTTGTCTACCATCTCCCGGATTTCTTCCTCATTGGTCACCTGGGCGATCAGCCCGCGGGCAACCAGCTCGTCATAAACTTTCATCAAATCATATTCCTTTCCTGTTTTGTTTCTTCTCTGCAGCAGAGGAGCAAAAAAGCGCCCTCTGCCTGAAAACCAGACAGAGGACGCCTTGTAAGCGTGGTACCACCTCAGTTTGGAGATGCCTTACGGCCATCTCCCTCATGCCGCCCCGCAGGCGGCGACGCTGTATCGGGCGCACCCGTCCTTCCCTACTGTGCTTTCAGGAAGGCCGCTCCGGGAGGTATGTTCCGCAAAGACTTCTGCCGCCTTGCACCCTCCGGCGGCTCTCTGAGAGAAGGGATCTTCACGTACTTGTTCCCATCACTGCGTTGTAATGTATTCTAGCAAAACATTTTTCAAATGTCAAGCAGCAAAGTAACCCATTTATTGCCCTGATAACAGCATTTCTTCGGCACTTTTCAGAGTAGTTTCCGTAATATTGGTGCCGCCGATGATTCTCGCCAGCTCCATAGCCCTGCCCTTTCGGTCCAGAGGAGTGACGGTTGTATAGGTCCTGCCGTCATGCTCCGACTTGGCAATGAGCATATGGGTGTCCGCCAGCGCCGCCAGCTGGGGCAGATGCGTCACGCAGAGCACCTGCTTGTGGCTTGCAAGAGATTTCAGCTTCTCCGCAATGCGCTGGGCAGCCCGGCCGGAAACGCCGGTATCCACCTCATCGAAGATCAGGGTGTCCACCGCGTCCTTTTCCGCAAGGACATTCTTCATGGAAAGCATAATTCTCGCCAGCTCGCCGCCGGAGGCCACCTTGCTCAGAGGCTTTAGATCCTCGCCCGCATTGGCGGACAGGTAAAAGGCCACCGCATCGGCGCCCTCGGACGTCAACTCCGTCTCCCGGAAGCGGCACTGGAACTGCACCCGGGGCATATCCAGCTGGCTCAGCTCGGAAAGGATTTTCTCCGCCATGACGGTCCCCTGCTCCTGCCGGTTCTTCCTCAGGGCCAGGGCTGCATCCCAGGCCTGCTTTTCCTGCTTTGCCAGCTTCTTTTTCAGCTGCTCCACCCGGTCGTCCGCAAACTCGATCTCGTCCAGTTCCTTCTGGGCCTTGTCCAGATAGGCAAGGATCTCGTCGCAGTCCGCGCCGTATTTCCGGCGAAGGCGGTGGATGATGTCCAGCCGGGCCTCGATGGTCTCCAGCTCATCGGCAGAATAGCTCAGCTCGTCCAGGGAATCCCGGACCTCATCGGCAATGTCCTGGACCTGGTATTTTAGGTCCGTCAGCCGCTCCTGGAAGCCGGTATAGTCATCGGAATACCGGGCGATGCGGGACAGGGCATAGGCCGCCTGGGCAAGCAAGGCCGCGGCGCCGTCGCTGTCATCTCCGCCCAGCAGGGCCTCGGAGGCCTCCTCCAGGCCCTGGGAGAGCTTCTCGGAATTTTGCAGCAGCTTCCGGCGCTGCTCCAAAACCTCGTCCTCCCCGCTTTTCAGGTCCGCCTTTTCAATTTCCGAAATCTGGTATTTCAGAGTTTCCATGCGGCGCAGCTTCTCGCCCTCGTCCATGGTCATCCGGTCAATCTGGCGACGCAGCTCAGACACAGCCGCGAACTTCTCCCGGTAGTCGGCCAGCAGTGCTCCATTGTCTGCAAAGGCATCCAGAAAGCGCAGGTGGTTCTCCTCGTCAAAAAGGGAAGCGGAATCGTGCTGCCCGTGGATATTGATGAGCTGAATGCCCAGCTTGTGCAAGATCGCCACGGTCACAAGAGTGCCGTTCACCCGGCAGACGTTTTTTCCGTCCAGGAAGATATCCCGCTGGATCACGGTCTCCTCGTCATATTCCACGCCGTTTTCCTCGAACCACGGAAAATTCGGCACTTTTGTGAAGACTGCCCGGACGGAGGCCTTGCTGGTCCCGGTCCGGATCATATCCCGGTAAGCCCGCTGGCCCAGGATGGCGGAAATGGCGTCGATGACAATGGATTTGCCCGCGCCGGTCTCACCGGTGAGCACGTTGAAGCCCTTGTCGAAGGAAATATCCGCCTGCTCAATGACCGCAATGTTCTCAATGTGCAAAAGGCTCAGCAAAGCTTACACGCTCCTCATTTTCGAATAACAGCCTTGATCTCTCCGGAAAAAGCGGCGGCTGCATGGCCCTCCCGCATGACGATCACCACGGTGTCATCCCCCGCCAGAGTGCCCAGAACCGCGCCGCTGCGCATGGCATCCAGTGCAGAGGCGGCGGCATTGGCCATGCCTGGCAGAGTATGGATTACCACCAGATTCTCTGCATAGTCAACACTGATGACGCACTCCCGGAAAATGTTGTTCAGCCGGTCGGAAATGGCCGGGGGTGCGTCCTTCTCCGGCACACAGTAGCGGTAGGTTCCAAGGCTTGTCAGCTCCTTCACAATGCGGAGCTCCTTGATATCCCGGGAAATGGTTGCCTGGGTGCTGTTGAAGCCCTGATCCGTCAGCGCCTGCAGCAGCTGCTCCTGGGTCTCTACATTGGCATTGGAAATAATCTCAACGATCTTCGCCTGTCTCTGTGCTTTCATATGCATACCTCCTATTTCCCTTGAAATTTTGCATTGACCACATCGTAAAAGCTCCGGTCGTTCAGCTTGAGCAGCTTGGTCTCCAGCTTCGAGCGGCGAATGGTCACGGTATCGCCCAGATTCAGCCGAACGGACTTTCCACCGTCTACCGAGACGAAGGCATTCCGGCGGGCATTCTGGGTCATGCGGACGGTAATCACCCGCCGGTCCGAGGTGACGATGCAGCGGCTGGCCATATCGTGGGCGCAGATGGGGGTGATGATCATATTCCGGGCATCCGGCTCCACAATGGGGCCGCCCGCCGAAAGATTGTAGGCCGTAGAGCCGCTGGGGGTAGACACAATGACGCCGTCTCCCCCGCAGCTGAGCGCCTGAATGCCGTCACACTCCACGCTGAGATAGACGATCCGGGCCACGGCCCCCTTGGTAATGCACACGTCATTTAAGCAAATGTCGTGAAAAATAATATCCCGATCCCGCTGGACTGTCACATCCAGCATCATTCTGGGGTCTAGCTTATAGTTTCCCGTGGCGAGCTTGCTCAGCTCACCGATCTCGCTGCTCTCCAGCTCTGCCAGGAAGCCCATGGTGCCGATATTGACACCCAGAATGGGAATTCCCCGCCGTGTGGCAGCCTTGGCCGTATGCAGAATGGTCCCGTCGCCGCCGAAGCACACGATCGCATCCGCATTGGGAAGCTCCCTGTCCAGCCGGGAAAACCGCAGATCTTTGGGCAGCTCATAACCCCGGTCTACCTCAAAGGGCAGGCAAAGGCTGACCCGCAGGCCCGCATCCTTCAAAATCTGCATGGCGCTTCTGACCGCTGCAAAATTCCGGTCCCGATAGGGATTGGGGGTCAGGATCACATTTTTCATAGGTCCGCTCCTTTGTCCAGAGCGGCATGGGCCTGCTCTACCACCAGGGCGGTATCCGGGCAAATGCCCACGACCTCGTCCAGGCTCAGGTGGCCCAGAAATTCAATGTTTCCCTCGGGGCCTTTCACCGGGGAAAAGGTCAGGCCCAGGATCTTGAAGCCAAGGCTGTCTGCCAAGCTTACGAAATCATCCAGCACCTCTTTGTGGGTGCTCTTCTCTCTTACAACACCCTTCTTGCCAACCTTGTCCCGTCCTGCCTCGAACTGGGGCTTGATGAGGCAGAGCACCTGGCCCGTAGGCTTCAGGAGCTTCTGGATAGCGGGCAGGACGATCTTCAGGGAAATAAAGCTCACATCCACCACGGACAGATCCAGAGGCTCTCCCAGCTGCTCCGGGGTCACATAGCGGATGTTGGTCTTCTCCATGACCACCACGCGGGGGTCGGAGCGGATCTTCCAGTCCAGCTGGCCATAGCCCACGTCAATGGCAAAGACCTTCTTCGCCCCTTGCTGGAGCAGGCAGTCCGTAAAGCCGCCGGTGGAGGCTCCCGAGTCGCTGCATACATAGCCTTCTGGCTTCACGCCAAAGTCCCGCAGGGCCTTTTCCAGCTTCAGGCCGCCCCGGCTCACATAGGGGCAGGCCGCCCCCCGGACCTCGATATCCACCGTCTCCTCATAGGAAACGCCGGGCTTGTCCGCCTTCTGGCCGTCCACATAGACGATGCCGCTCATAATGATTGCCTGGGCCTTGGTGCGGTTTTCCGCAAGCTTGCGCTCCGTCAGAAGCACATCCAGCCGTTTTTTAATCTTCATCTGGGATCACCCTTTTTACATATTCCGCAATGGCGGCGCTGTCCAGCCCCCGCAGGGCATAGAGCCTGTCCGTAGCGCCGTGGGGCACAAAATCCGGCCCCAGGTCAACGCCATAGACCCGACGGTCCGGCTCCAGGGCGGCGATATTCCAAGCCAAAGCCTCCCGGATGCCGCTGCCGGTGCAGGCCTCCTCCACGATCACAACAGGGCCGGAACACCGGGCCAGAATTTCTCCGGCAGGCAGCTCCCGCAGCTCCGGCAGCCGCAGCACACAGGCGTAAATGCCGGAGCGCTCCAGAAGCTCTGCCGCCTCCAGCACATTGTTCACCAGCGTGCCATAGGTCACCAGGGCCACATCCGTGCCCGCCCGATGGCAGCACAGCCCCTTTCCCGGCTCCCAGTCGGAGCCGGTATAGCTCCCCTGCCCGCCTCTGGGATAGCGGACAGCCACGGGGCCGTCATATTCTTCAATGGCCCAGCGCAGCATTTTCTGCTGCTCTGCCAGGCTTGCCGGGGCGAGAATGCGCATTCCCGGCATCTGCCGCAGAAAGCCCACGTCAAACACACCGTGGTGGGTAGGACCATCGTCCCCCACCAGGCCCGCCCGGTCTATGGCCAGCACCACATGCAGCTGCAGCAGACAAATATCCTGCATGATCTGGTCATAGGACCGCTGCAAGAAGGTGGAATAAATGGCTGCAACGGGAACCATACCCTGCTTGGCAAGCCCCCCCGCCATAGAGATGGCGTGTTCTTCGGCAATGCCCACGTCAAAGGTCCGTTCCGGGAACCGGTGGGCAAAGGCCGTCAGGCCTGTACCGGCGGACATGGCCGCTGTAATGGCACAGACCCGCCTGTCCTGGGCTGCCAAATCCACCATGGTCTGCCCGAAGGAATCGGAAAAGCTGGCAGTCTTCTCCCCCAAGCTCTTGCCGGTAATGGGGTCAAATTTTCCAATGCCATGGAACCTTGTGGGGTCTTCCTGGGCAGGGGGATAACCGTAGCCCTTTTTGGTGATCACATGGACCAGCACCGGCTCGCGCATTTCCTTGGCTGCGGCCAGCAAGGCCGTGACGCCCGGCAGGTCGTGGCCATCCGCAGGGCCGAGGTAGGTAATACCCATGTTTTCAAACATATTGCCCGGCATGATGATCTGTTTCAGCCGGTTTTTCAAGCGGCTGGAGGCCTTATAGACCGCGTTGCCGCCGGGGATTTTCTTTAGAATGGTACGGTAGTAGCGCTTGGCGTGGAGATAGTTCTGGCTGCTGCGCACCCGGGACAGGTGCCGGGATAGGCCGCCGCTGCTGCGGCTGATGGACATCTCGTTGTCATTGAGAATTACCACCATGGGCTCCTTGCTGACGGCCAGATCGTTCAGGGCCTCATAAATCATGCCGCCGGTGGCCGCGCCGTCGCCGACCAGGGCCACCACATCATAGTTCTTCCCCAAAAGGGTTCTTGCCCGGGCCATGCCCAAGGCAATGGACACGGAACTAGAGGCATGGCCCGCCACAAAGGCATCGGTCTCGCTCTCCTCCGGCTTTGGAAAGCCGGATATTCCGCCAAACTGGCGCAGCGAAGCAAATGCATCCTGCCGCCCCGTCAAAAGCTTGTGGACATAGGACTGGTGCCCCACGTCAAAAACCAGCCGGTCAACACGGGTATCGTAAACCGACTCAATGGCCACGGAGAGCTCTACAACACCCAGATTTCCCGCCAGATGGCCGCCTGTTTTGGAAATGTTTTCAATCAGAAATTCCCGGATTTCCCGGCAAAGACAGGCTTTTTGAGGCTCAGAGAGCTTCAGAAGATCTTCCCGGCAATGAACATCCTGCAAAATTCCCACGATTTGATCATCCTTTTTTCTTTTTTGTCTTTCTCCTCAGCCAGGCTTTGCACCCGTCCAAGGCAGCCAAGAACTTGCCAACCGTAAACACGATTTCCGTGCAGGAACGGATGGCAACCGTTTTGCCAACGGCCTTGCCACCCACCGTCAGTCCGGCAACCAGAGCAGACATTCCCAGGCTCACCGCCTGGGGCCATGAAAAGTCCACATAGGTCAGAGCCCGGGCCGCAATGGTGGCCGAGGCCGCACCGGAGACAACGCCGCAGATATCGCCCACCACATCATTGCAGATGGAGCTCACCTTTCCCGCGCTGCGCAGCAGACGGATAGCCTCCTTGGCGCCGGGAACCCGGCGGGAGGCCATGGAGTGAAAGGGCTTCTCATCGGCAGAGGTGACCGCCACGCCGATAATGTCGAAAAGAATACCCACAGCCACAATGACCAGCAGAATCAGAAATGCCACTGCCATGGAGCTGCGGGCCATCACTTCATTGGAAGCAAAGCTAATGGATGCGGAAACCGCAATGGTTACCAAAAAAATCGTCAGTGCCCAGCAGGCAGCGGCCCGCTGCTGGCGTTTATTACTGTCCGGATCGTTCTTTGACACAAAAATTCTCCTAACAATTTGAAGCAAGTGAAAAATGACGGCAGCAGGCAGGATAAATCTTACGGCTTAGGTCGGGTTTGTTTTCCCCGGCGGGAACCCGGCGTTGCCGCCCGGGCCGTTTCCGTTTCATCCCGTCGCATATGTGTTGCCAAGCATATATACCCGATTGCCACTTAGTCCGTACCGCAATCCCCTGCCTGCCCAGTTACGACAGCCTAGGTGATTTCCACAGCAGAGAAAACCGTAGTCTTAGCCTCTTTTGCAAACATGGTTTCCAGAAGCGATGTCGGCATCCGTTATGGCCACAACGGACGGCCGCCTGGTCTTCTTTCCCCACATGTTCACTCAAGGCAGGCTACGCTGCACGCAGCAACACGATTCTGTGCACTGCCTTGCAGGTTCTAATCCCGGTTCGTACGCGAGCGGGCCTCCGAGAGGTTCTCTTCGTCGTCGCACAAGACCGGGTCTCCACGGAAAACGGGTCGTATGCCCCATGCCATTGGAGCGCGCCCGGAATCCTTAACCCCCAGCATCCACCCTAAACTGGGCGTAAAAAGCAGACACCAGGGACTTCACCGATGTGCCCTTCAAAGGATTTTTAGGCCCTTCCTGGAAAACGGTCTCTCTGACTAGGATACTGCGCCGTCAGCATACATTCTATCACAGTTTTCCGGAATATACAAGGGTATTTTGTATTTCTGTATATTTTCACCAGAATATACGGTTAATAACCCGCTTCCGGCCACCGATCTTCGGTCATATTCAAAAACCAGTCTCCGATAATGTCCCTGTGGGTCACGGCCATAGGAAGCCCCGCCGCCTCTTCCCGGGTGAAAAAACGCAGCTCCCGGGACTCCCGGCTGATGCGCAGCTCCGGCTTTTCCGAAAACACATAGCCATAGAGCACGATGACCATCCGCCAGACACTGCCGTCCCGATAGGCGGCAATGCGCCCGGGGTCACCGTAGACTGCCAGCTTCCGGAAGTCCTTTCCCGGGATGCGCAGCCCCAGCTCCTCATAGATCTCCCGGGAAACGGCCTGCCGGGCAGTCTCCTGCTTCTTGGCCCCGCCGCCGGGAAGGCCCCATACATCGGCATCCACCCGGCGCTCCAGCAGAAGCTTCCCCTGCCACAGCAGGATTGCGTTGCCGCCCAGGTGCGCCCCCTGGGTGGTTTTGGGCGCATTTTTCGGATCGCCGCAGTAAAAGGTCACAATAGACATGGGTCTGTTCCTTTCTTCATGGCCGCTTCCGGTATTTTGCCAGGGTATCCATCAGGAGCCTTGGCTGCAGGGGCTTTGTCAGGTGATCGTTCATGCCGGCCTCGGCGGATCTTTTGCGGTCCTCCTCAAAGGCATTGGCCGTCATGGCAATGATAGGCACATTGGCTGCACCCGGCCTGGGAAGGGCACGGATCTGCCGGGATGCCTCCAGGCCGTCCATGACCGGCATCATGATATCCATCAGGATGGCATCAAAGCCTCCCTCCGGGCTGTTGCGGACGGCCTCCACCGCAGCGGCGCCGTCCCGGGCAACGGTCACAATTGCCCCTGCATCCTCCAGCAGGCACTGCATGATCTCCAGATTCAGGGCATTGTCCTCAACCACCAGCACACGCATTCCCCGGATGTCTCCCGCAGGCAGCTCCTCCGGCTTCTGAACGGCCTCCGGCGCAATGGCAAAGGAAAGCCGCAGAGTAAAGGTTGTGCCTTCGCCGGGCTTGCTCCTGGCCTGGATGGTGCCGCCCATAGCCTTCACCAGGGAGGCCACAATGGACATTCCCAGTCCTGCCCCCTGGTAGACCGTGCGCACATTGTCGTTTTCCTGCACAAAGGGCTGGAACAGGTGCTGCTCCAGAAATTCCTGGCTCATGCCGATGCCCGTATCCCGGACCTCAAACAGGAAGTCGGCAGTTTTCCCGGCGCTGCCCGTTTCCTCCACCAGCAGCTCCACGGTGCCATCCTCCCGGTTGTATTTCATAGCGTTGCTGATGAGGTTCAGCAGGATGCGGCGCAGGTGCAGCGGGCTGCCCAGAAGCATGGCGTGTTCGATCTTTTCGGCATTGACCGTAAAGCGCACATTTTTCTCCCTGCCCACCTCCTCTACGATGAGCCGCAGGTCCTTCAGCTCCCTGCACAGGTCGAAGGGCTTGCACTCCAGCTCCACCTTTCCCTGCTCCAGGGCGCTCATATCCAGAATGTCATTCAGCAGGGACAGCAGATGGCCGGACGCCGCATCGATCTTGTCCAGGCAATCCGCCACCACCTCGGGCTTCTCCTTGTTTTTGCGGATCTTGTCCACCATGCCCATAATGCCATTCATCGGTGTCCGGATATCATGGCTCATATGGGACAAAAAGACACTCTTGGCCTTGTTTGCCCGCATGGCCTCCTCGTTGGAGCGCTTCAGCTGCCGCTGGTAGTCCAGCAGAGAGCCGATGTATTCCGACCGCTCCCGGTCCAGGACCATAAACACGGTGCAGACACAGAACACGATGATCACGGCCAGCAGGAACGTGACGTAGAAGCCCTGGTTGTTCCGGATCACATAGGAAATAGAACGATTCTTCGTAAATTCGGTGATCCATTTGTTTTGCAGACGGCCGATGGTGCCGTCCCGGGACATCTCCTGCAAAACCCCATTGAGTTCCGCCCAGAGCTCCGGCTGGGTGTCGTCCACCGCCAAGGCCGGATAGCTCTTGGCAATGGTCAGGCCGGGCTGCAGGTCAAAGCCGTTTTTCTCGATGATCTTCGAGGCCACGGCCCCATGGCAGATGGCATAGTCTGCCTCGCCGGTTTCCACCGCCTGCAGAATGTCCGTATTGGTGTTATACTCCACATACTCGCACTGCAAATCATAGGTAGCGGTAATGACGGAGCGGACCATCAGCGCCACCCGCTTTCCCGCCAGAGCGCCTGCGCTGTCCACGGCATCCCGGCCGTAAATCCGCAGGTCATCCGAGCATATGGGGATGGTCCGCAGTGTACCCTCCATGTTGGAGAAGATCTCCAAGCCCAGCAGCACATCCGCCTCATGATTTTCCAGCCGTCCCCGGCTCTCCATCCAGGTGCCGGTCTCAAAGACCACGTTCCGTTCCAGCCGGTTGGCAGCCTCTGTAATGATCTCGATGTACAGCCCGGCCAGTTCCCCGTCCTTATTGAAATAGACATTGGGGCAGAAATCATAGTCTGCAGCCACCCGCAGCGTGGGCGCATCCGGATACATGGGCAAGATCTCCATGGGCGGCTCCTCCGAGAACACCCCCATCTGAATCGCCGTAAACCCCGCCGGAACCAGCAGCGCAAGCACCGCCAGCACCGCAATCACACGACCCCAAAGCCGCCCCCCAGAGCGTTTCATAGGTCATTCACCCCTTCTTATCATTTGAAAAAAAGTATACCAAATTCTGAGCCAAGGTGCAATAGAAAAATAAAATCCGGCGTTATTTTCTGCTTGCAACGCAAAAAGCTGCCTCAAATTGACCCATACATATGGGTTTGAGGCAGCTCCCTTTTTAACACTAAGGCAGATTTACGAATAGTCTATCACAATTTTCGAGCAGGCTCGGCAAATCGAAATCTACAGAGCCTACAGTTCTTTTTTTAACAATATATATTCCTTGGTTTGCAGAATTACGGAAAAACCGCATTTGAGAAATAATGCAGCAGAAGGATTATCTATAGCGATATCATCATATAGCTCGTGTATGTTGGCCTCTTTTGCAGCCTGACACAAAAGCATCAGCGCTTTGCTGCCATAGCCTTTTCTGCGATATGGGGCATCCATTATTACACTCGCAAGCGTTATCTGTCTTTCTTCCTCAAAGTGATATGCCACCTCGCCAACAAACATATCATCTACCTTGACATACCTGTAAAAACGTTTATCATCATGATCTGCCAGCCATCTGTCATACCAATCCGCCCAATACTCTTTTGGGAATGGAATGGTGCCGCCGTAGGCATGATTATAAGCCATTGTCTGCTCGTTGCCCATCATTTGTGCCCTAAACCATAAGTCTTCAATACTGGGCTTATACAATGTAAACATTTCTCTACCACCTCATTTATTCCGGTTTACAGATTTTCTTGGCTCCACCCTATCGGCCCGCTGTTGTCCGGGCCGGTGGAGCCGTGGGGAATCGAGGACACTGTGATGATGCCCCCGTCCAGCCGGGGGCATCCAAGCTGCCACTGGCAGCTTGATTTGATGGGTTCGATTCCCCGCAGCTTGATTCCACCAAATAGAAACCCCCGCCGAAGCGGGGGTTTCTATTTGGTGGACTTGAAGAGATTCGAACTCTCGACCCCCACAATGCGAATGTGGTGCGCTCCCAGCTGCGCTACAAGCCCATGTTTTTCTCAATTGACCCTCGCATTATACACCCCTTTTTCCGAAATGTCAAGGAAGAAAATATAGGGGGAGTGCTTTAGGGGGTGCGCTCGAAATTCCCTCTTGTATTTTTCCCTTGCAGCGGTTATAATAGGGAAACACAGATTACAGGAGGTCATTTTCATGGCTGTTAAAATTGAAAAAGAAACCATTATCGGCGATATTCTGGATGTAGCCCCTCAGGCTGCGCCTCTGTTCTTTGCCATCGGTATGCACTGCCTGGGCTGCCCCTCTTCCCGGGGCGAGACCGTTGAAGAGGCCTGCATGGTCCACGGCGTGGACTGCGAGCCCTTCCTGGCTCAGCTGAACCAGTTCCTGGAGGCCTACGAGGCCAACAACGTGGGTCAGAACTGATACGAACAACGCCGAGGGGAGCCACACAGGCTCCCCTCTTTTTTGGGAGGAAACCATGAAACTGCCGATCTCTCAGCGGCTGCTGAGCCTCTGCGACTACATTACCCCCGGCGCCCGGGTGGCGGACGTGGGGTGCGACCACGGCTATCTTGCCATTCATCTGGTGCAAACAGGACTGGCTTCCCAGGTGTACGCCTCGGACATTCGCCCCGCCCCTCTGGACAGCGCCAGGAAAAACGGCGAAAAATACGGCGTTGCCGATAAAATCGCCTACTTTCTCTCCGACGGTGTAAAAAGCGTTCCCAGAGACTTCGATACCCTGGTCTGCGCCGGAATGGGGGCAGACGTGATGATCTCCATTCTGGAGGCCGCTCCCTGGCTGCAAGGGGAACACTACAAGCTTATTTTGCAGTGCCAGTCCAAAACGCCCGCGCTGCGGAAATTTTTAAGCGAGACCGGCTGGATCATCCGCCGGGAGCAGGTTTTAAAGGACGGGCGTTTTCTCTATACCGTAATGGAGGCTGTGTGGTCCCCCGGCGTTTTCTTAACCCCCGGGGAATGCTACGTCTCCCCTGCTCTGCGGCAGGCCAATGACCCGCTGCTGCCGGACTATATCCGCTGGGTGAGGGACCACCTGGCTCTCTCCGTGCGCAACCGGCCGAAGCTTTCCCAGTGGGAAAAGGACGCTTATCAAGAACTGCTGGAGGTATCCCTATGACCCTTTCCTCTGAAATTTTCGACTATCTGGACACCCTGTCCCCCGCCGCTCTGGCTCTGGACTGGGACAACAGCGGCTTGCAGGTGGGCTCCCGGAATGCGCCTGTCCGGAAAATTCTGGTGGCGCTAGACCCCTTTGAGGACGTATGCCGGGAGGCCGTGGCCATGGGGGCCGAGCTGGTGATCACCCACCACCCGCTGTTCTTCAACCCAATAAAATCCCTGACGGACGAAAGCGCCGTCAGCCGGGCGGCGGTCATCCTGATTCAGAACGGTATCGGCCTTTTCAGCTGCCACACCAACCTGGACATTGCCCCCGGGGGCGTCAACGACTGTCTGGCCCGGGCGCTGGGCCTGGAGAATCCCACAGTCTTCGGCAGCGAGCAGCTGCTGCGCAAGGGGCAAATCCCGGAACAGCCCCTGGAGCAATTCCTGGAAGCGGTAAAATCCAAGCTGGGCTGCCCGGGGCTCCGGTATGTCAGCGGTGGGAAGATCTGCCGCAGCATTGCCGTAGGCGGCGGTGCCTGCGCAGACTTTCTTGCCGAAGTCGCTGCCGCCGGGTGCGACACCTTCGTGACCTCGGACGTCAAATACAACGGCTCCTGGGACGCTCAGGACCTGGGGCTGAATCTGATTGATGCCGGCCATTTTTACACAGAAAATCCGGTGTGCGCCTATCTGGCGGAAAAAATCCGGGGGCAATTTCCGGATTTGGCGGTGCAAATCTCCAAAAATCACGCTGACTGCATGAAATTCTTCTGATTACCCGTTGATTTTTCCGGAAAACAGCGCTATAATAGTGTGAACATTTTTTGAAAACATTCCAGAAAGGGAAGATTACAATATGTCCGGACATTCCAAATGGCATAACATTCAGAAAACCAAGGGCGCACAGGACGCCAAGCGTGCCGCCTCCTTCACCAAAATTGCGAAGGAAATGATCGTGGCCGTGAAGGAGGGCGGCGGCTCTGCCGATCCCGCCTATAACTCCCGGCTGGCTACCGTCATCACCAAGGCCAAGGCCGCCAATATGCCCAACGACAACATCAAGCGGGTGCTGGAAAAGGCCGGCTCCGCAGGCTCCGGTGAAAACTACGAATCCATTACTTATGAAGGCTACGGCCCCGGCGGCGTTGCCGTGATCGTAGAGACTATGACCGACAACCGGAACCGGACCGCCGGTTCTGTCCGCCACCACTTCGACAAGTACGGCGGAAACCTGGGTGCCAACGGCTGCGTGAGCTGGAGCTTCGACAAGAAGGGCGTTCTGGTCATCGACAACGAGGACGGCGACTACGAGGAAGACCAGGTTATGATGGACGCCATGGACTGCGGTGCAGACGACTTCGAGGCCGACGGCGATGTGTTCACCGTCTACACCACCCCCGATGACTTCAACGCCGTGGCAGACGCCCTGGCCGCCAAGAAGTATTCCTTCGTCTCCGCCCAGATCGAGATGGTTCCCCAGAACTATGTGAAGCTGTCCGCCGAGGACGCTGAGAAGATGGAGAAGATGCTGGAGCTGTTCGACGACGACGACGACGTGCAGAACACCTGGCACAACTGGGATCAGGACTGAACCGTAAGTACCGCAGCTGGCCTGCGGTACTTTTTGCGTCAAAACCCGTCCCATTCCGGCCTTGCGTTCTGCACCGCCCTGTGGTAAACTAATACGGAACCGGAAATGCGGTTTCCCCCGCATTCGTCCTTATGAAAGAAATCGAGCAGGTGATATCAATGAAACAAAGATGTTTGGCCCTTCTGGCCATTCTGCTTCTGCTGGGGCTGGCAGGCTGCGGGAAGCAGACCTCCGCCAATGCAGCCGCTGCCAATGAAGGGACCGCCCCTACGGAGACCACCGAAACCGTCCCGGAAACCACGGTTCCCCCGGACGGAGACCCCAACAGCGTGACCTGTAAGGGCTCCTATACCGCCCCGGCAGCGGATACTGCCGTTGTCGCCACCGTGGGAAACAAGCAGCTGACGAACGATACCTTGCAGGCCTACTACGAGCTGGAAGTCGCCTCCTATCTGGCATCCAACCCGGAACAGGTCCCGGATATGACCCAGGGCCTGGACACCCAGGCCTGCCCCATAGACAGCGCTGTCAACAGCTGGCAGCAGTATTTTCTCAAGCAGGCACTGCACCGCTGGCAGACAGTCCAGGCCCTGATCTGCAATGCCGAGGCTGAGGAAATGCCCATTGACGCGGCCTTCGCGCCGGATGAGGAGCTCCACGCGGAGTGCATGGTCAATATTCCCGCCATCAAATTTCTGTACGGCGAAAACAGGTATTACACCCCCAACACCATGCATCAGGCCTATCTGGATTCCCTGTCCGACAGCTTACAGGGAACCATGCTCCAGGCCGCCACGGACTACAACTACGCCTATATGTACCTGACCACCATGGGCTACTATCTGGAGCCTACGGAGGAAGAAACCGAAGCCGCCCCCTCCGGAGAAAGCTATGTGGACCTTCGCCACATCCTTCTGCTGCCGGAGGACACCTCCAGCGAGCAGAGCTGGACCAACTGCTACCGGGACGCAGAGCGCAAGCTGAACTCCTGGAAGGCAAGCTTCCGCCGCTGCGAGGGCAGCTTTGCAGAGATTGCCTATGCCCAGTCCAAGGAGGAGGCCACCTACAAAGAGGGCGGCTTCTACTACCAGGTGCATCAGGGGCAGCTCACCTCTGAGCTGGACGCATGGTGCTTTGACCCAGAGCGTCAGGCAGGAGATACCACCATCATTCGCGACGGCAGCGGCATCCATATGCTCTACATTTCCCGGGTCTACTCCCAGGGACAGGTTCAGGCAGAGCAGAGCGCCAAGGAGCAGAAGCTCCGCGACTTCGTGCAGAAGTGCCTGGACGAAAATCCCATCCGGATTACATATTCCGGCATTGCGCTGACTGCGGAAACCACCGCCCTCACCTATGACGGTGTGCTCTACAAGGACATCGCCCATGAGCGCTACCCGGAGATTCCCATCTATTTGCAGCAGGACTTCGGCAACACCATGTATGGAAATTATAAGCTCCGCTCCCACGGCTGCGGCATTACGAGCCTTGCCATGCTCTCCACCTATATGACGGATACGGAGCTGACGCCCCCCACCCTCTGCGCCCGCTACGGCAGATACTGCCACAGCAACGGCACCGACGCCATGATCTTCAAGTATGAACCCCCGGTGCTGGGCTACTTTCTGAAAAAGCAGACCTACCAGCCCAACGAGGCCAAGCAGGCTCTGGAGGACGGCTATGTGGTCGTGTCCTCTCAGATCAAGGGCTACTGGACCAAAGGCGGCCACTACATCGTGCTGGAAAGCATCGACGAGGACGGCGTTCAAGTCCGCGACTCCAATATCTACAACTACGAGCGTCTGCCCGCCCACCAGCAGGACCGCCACGCCTGGAGCGACATCATCCCCAAGAGCACCTCCTACTGGATTTATGAGAAAAAGCAGACCACCTCTCCCCTGTGCACCCGCTGCGGCGACCCCAGCCAGGCCGGCGAAACCGTCTATTCCGGCGACTACCTGTGCCAGCGCTGCGAGGAGGCCCTGCTGCGGAGAAACTTCTTCCTGGCACTGTAATTCCAGTAAGCCGTAAGAAAAATCGGCCCCGGTTCCAAAAACGGAACCGGGGTCTATTGCGTCACAGGCCGCTCTTCATGGCCCGCTTCCGGGCGATGTTGATGGGGCCTTCTTCCATATTATTGATCCAGGCCAGGCTCTTGCCGCAGCCATAGGCCGTGCAGGAATCCGGGTCGTCGGCCAGGATGCAGGGAATGCCGGTGCGTTCCATGAGCAGCTCTGCAAAGCCCCAGAGCTGGGCAGAGCCGCCGGTAAGGGTCAGGCCGTTTTCGGACACATCGCTGACCAACTCCGGGCTGGTCTGCTCCAGCACCGCCATGACTTCGTCGGCGATCATTCTGGCAGGGCGGCGCAGAACCTCATAGATTTCCTTGGAGCTCACTGTGACCATCTTGGGCATACCGGTCTTATAGTCCCGGCCCTTGACGTTCATGGTCAGCTCCTCGTTTCTGGGATAGACCTCGCCGATCTGAATTTTGATCTCCTCGGCAGTGACCTGACCGATGATCATGCTGTGCTGACGGCGAACATAGCGCATAATGGCCTCGTCAAAGGCATCGCCTGCAACCTTCAAAGAAGAAGACACGGAAACGCCGTTCATGCTCAGCACCGCGATATCCGTGGTGCCGCCGCCGATATCCACCACCATGTGGCCATTGGGGTCTTTCAGGTTCAGTCCCGCGCCCAGGCCCGCAGCCAGGGGCTCCTCAATGAGGAACACTCTTCGGGCACCGGCCTCGATGGCGGCATTGATGACGTTTCGCTCCTCAATTTCCGTCACGCCGCTGGGCACGCTGATGACCACACGGGGCTTGGGGGTAAAGAGAGAGGCGGTAGTGGCGGTTTTGAACATCTCGCTGAGCATTTTGACGGTCATCTCGTGATCGGAGATGATGCCATCCTTCAGCGGGCGCATGGCCACCACGTTGCCGGGGGTACGGTTCAGCATATTTCTGGCCGCAGAGCCTACCTGCAAAATCTTGCCGGTATTCCGGTCCACGGCCACCACAGAGGGCTCCCGGACCACCAGACCCTTGCCGTCTGCGTAAATAAGAACATTGGATGTACCCAGGTCTACGCCCAGGTCATTGGAAAATAACTGCATAGCAAACCTCCATGCGCAAGCGCATTCTATTCTTCGTTTTTGGACGCCGAAGCCACCGCAGCGCAGGCAACACTTTTGGCCCCCGCGGTCAGCAGCACCTTGGCGCACTCCTGTGCGGTAGCACCGGTGGTAAATACATCATCAATGAGCAGCACCCGTTTTCCGCACACTGCGTCCTTGTTCACACAGACATAGGCTCCCAACACATTGGCCCAGCGCTGCTCCTTTGTCAGCGTGGACTGTGCACGGGTATTGCGCCGCTTTTTTAGCAGGCGCTTCACGGGGAGCCCCAGCTCCTTGCCAACTGTCCTGGCGATCAGCTCCGACTGGTCATAGCCCCGGCGGAATTTTCGCAGGGAGCTGACAGGTGCCCATGTGATGCAATCACAGTCCCCGGGCTGCTCCCGCAGGAGCTTCATGGCAACGGCCCTTCCGAAGGGCGCTGCCAGATCTACCCGGTAATGGAACTTGAGATTCAGAATTCCGTCCCGAACCTTCCCCTTATAGTACCAGACTGCGGTGAAACTGTCAAGAAATTGCGGCCCTGTTTTTTGATCCGGATGCTTTTTCGGTGCGCCGGCCGGAAATTCCTCTGTTTCCTTCCGGCAGTCCCGGCAGAGGTCCGTCTCCCGATCCAGTAGCCTGCCGCACAGGGCACATTTCGGCGGAAACAGGAGATCCAGCAGGCCGCCTAATAGCCGTTTTGCGCCGCTCATTGGGCTTTCCCCTGCAAGCGCAGCTTCAAGCCCGTATAGCGGCGGTTTTTCACAGCGTTTTGCGTCATGGCTGCAACGGTCTCCTCCCGGCCCACGATGATCAGCAGCTCCTTGGCCCGGGTAATGGCCGTATAGAGGACGCTTCTCGTGAGCAGATAGGGGGAGCCGCCCCAGGCCGTCAGAATCACCGCCCGGTACTCGCTGCCCTGGCTCTTGTGCACTGTCATCGCATATGCGGGCTCGAGCTCGGAGAGCATGTCGAAGCTGTATTCCGCGCGCCGGTCGTCAAAGTCGATCGTTACGAGT
>OLZC01000067.1_pt1 | contig 56116 bp, 49 predicted proteins | sample 1644391 | NCBI WGS metagenome assembly OLZC01 (sample SAMEA103958140, study PRJEB25191) | human gut metagenome | biome: human-associated habitat [ENVO:00009003]; feature: intestine environment [ENVO:2100002]; material: feces | place: Germany | collected 2013/2015
ATGAAAAGAGCGAGGGGCTTCACGTCTCCGGCCACGCCTGCCAGGAGGAGCTGAAAATCGTCCACGGACTGGTAAAGCCCAAGTTCTTCATCCCCGTCCACGGCGAGCAGCGGCATTTGCAGCTCCACGCCAAGCTGGCGCAGTCCATGGGCATGAACCCCCGGAACATTCACATCGGCGAAATCGGCACCGTCTTCGAGTTCACCGGCAAGACCTGCAAGGTCAACGGCACCGTCCCCGCCGGGCGTGTGTTCGTGGACGGCAGCGGCGTGGGCGACGTGGGCAGCGTGGTGCTGCGGGACCGCAAGCATCTTGCGGAGGACGGCATGATCGTGGTGTGCGTGAACCTGAGCAGCGAGGACGGCAGCATCATCACCGGCCCGGACATCATCACCCGGGGCTTCATCTACGTCAAGGAGTCCGAAGACCTGATGGACGAATTGAAGGAGGTCGCCATGGAGGCCATCGACCGCTGCCAGCGCAAGCGGGTGCGGGACTGGTCGGCCATCAAGTCCGCCATCAAGAACGACCTGAGCGGCTACCTCTATAAGACCACCAAGCGCAATCCCATGATCCTGCCCGTGATCATGGAAATCTGATAAAATCATAAATGCAGAATGAATGCACCTTCAGGGCGATTTCTCGCCCCGGAGTGCTTCATTCTGCATTTGCGTACATTCTGGAGAACGCCTATGCGCTATTATTTTGCCCCCATGGAGGGGCTGACGGACAGCGTTTACCGCCGTCTTCACCACAAATATTTCCCCGGGGTTGACCGGTACTATATGCCCTTCTTCTCCCCCACCGTCCACCGCCAGCTTACCCAGCGGGAAAGCCGGGAATTGCCGGAGGCGGACAGTGTGAGCTTTGCCGCCGTCCCTCAGGTGCTGGCTAAGGTGCCGGAGGATTTTCTCTGGGCGGCGGAGGTCATCCGCGACCGGGGCTACGGCGAGGTCAACCTCAATCTGGGCTGCCCCTCCGGGACGGTCACCGCCAAGGGAAAGGGTGCCGGGATGCTGGCTGACCCGGAAGCCCTTGACCGGTTTCTGGATACCGTGTTTTCCAAATGTCCCATTGCCATTTCCGTAAAGACCCGGCTGGGAATGCACACGCCGGAGGAATTTCCGGCGCTGCTGGACATTTTCAACCGCTATCCCATCCGGGAGCTGACCGTCCACCCAAGGGTGCGGCAGGAATTCTACAGAAGCCCCATTCATTTCGACTGGTTCGACTACGCCGTGGAAAACAGCAAAAACCGACTCTGCTACAACGGAAATCTGTGTACGCCCGCCCGAATCCGGGAATTTGAGAAAAAATACCCTCAGATCAATTCCGTAATGATCGGCCGGGGTCTGATCGGCGACCCCGGAATGCTCACCCCCGGCGGCACCACCGCGGCGGCTCTGGAAGCCTTTTTTGACGAGCTGCTGGAAGCCTACACCCGAGACTTTGGCGGCTCCCGAAACGCCATGTTCCGCCTGAAAGAAAACTGGTTTTACCTCCTGCGCCGTTTTGAGGGCAGCGAAAAGCTGGGCAAACAGCTGCGGAAAACCACGGATGTGAATGTCTACAAATCCATCACATCGGAAATATTCCACACGCTCCCTCTGGCAAAAGAGCTTCGGGCGGATTGGTGATTTTCCTAATAGCACAAACCGGCATCCCACTTTCTGTGGGATGCCGGTTTTGTTTTTATCTGCCTTTACTGCTGAATCAGGTCCCCTGCCATTGCGAACAGAGTATCCGGATTCAGAATGTTCTGATCCAGGAGGCTGTAGCAAATGCCGTCCCCCGTCCAGCACAGGAACGCTACGTCCCTTTCCTGCACCGTATCGGAGCCATAGGTAACATAGTTATTAGGCTGTTTTGCCCATTCTTCCTCGGCTTCGGAGAGCTTGTAGTCACCCGGCACAAACTTATAGTGATCCAGATAGTATCTTGCCGCGATCGTATCGACCGTTCTGCTGATGGACGGAATGCTCTCGGTTTCGGAAACCTCCTTCATGTCCGCTCTTATGAGGAGCGTCAGCTCCTGACCCTGGGGATTCTCATAGGAAACGCTGAGCTGCCGGTAGGTAAGAACCTTTTCGTCCCTAGCGTCCTTGCCGATCGTCTGACCGACGTCCACGCCCTGGAATCGGAAGCCGTTTTCAAATTCCTCCGGCACCGAAACCTCCAAGCCGACCTGAGCGATTGCCCGATCTACATCCGAGTAGCTTTCATAGTGCTTTGTTTTTCCGGATTCCAGCTTGTGAATGGGAAGCATCTCTGCGGCGTAGGCCGTAATGGAAAGAACACCGATCAATGCTGCCGCAAGTAAAATGCGGAACGCTCTTTTTTGGGTTTTCATGGGTTTAATCTCCTTACTTTCAGTTTCAATCACTTTGTACGGAGTGTCGGCTTCCATGAGATACGCATCATCTACATAGTTCAGTGCCCGGTTTAAGTCTGTTGCCTTCATATGCATATTCCTTCCTTTTCAAGACTGTATTTCAGCTGTCTTCGCATTTTTTCCAGCCGGTATTTTATCTGACGGACAGAGCATTCATATTTTTGCGCCAGCTGAGGTGTCGTCATGGCATAATAATACCGGGACAGGAACAGCTTACGGTCATCGGGGTTCAATGTGCCAAGGAAACGATTCAGCTGTTTTCCAAGCTCCTTTGCCTCCAGCGTCTCATCCATGTCCCTGCCGGTGTCCGGAATACATTCCTCCAGTTCCGACAGAAGCACATCTGCATTCCCGCACCGCTTTTCCGCAGTCAGGTACTCGACCCTTTTGAAGCTGAGATTCCGGGCAACCCGGGACAGATAGTATTTCAGTACCGGCGGGCACTTGGGGGGAATGGAGTTCCAGGCCGCAAGATACACATCGTTCACGACCTCCTCCACATCCTGGGAATCGGGAAGAACATTGTGTGCAATGGTTCTCAGGTAGCTTCCGTATTTCCTGGATGTTTCCGAAATTGCTTCCTCTGACCTGGAAAAGAACAGCTCAACGATCTGCGTATCCTCCAAGTGATTCACTCCTTTGTGTGTAAGGACCTTACGCCTATATAATACGGAACGCGAATCCGGTGGACAATCTTTTTTCAAAAAGTCAGAAGCGGCGTGACAAAGGTCACGCCGCTTCATTTAGGCAATTTTTATCAGGCTCCCAGATTCAGGTAGCCCAGCTTGATGGCGCTGTAATCGACCTCCATGGGGTGATCCTCCGCCAGTTTCTTGATGAACGCATTCGTCTTTTCGTTGACCCAGCCGGATTTTGCGTAGGTCTCCCAGATGGGGGTGCTGCTGACGAAGTACATCACATGGTAGCCGTAGGTGGTCTTCACCAGACCGTAGTCACCGGCGGCGCGGGTTTCGTCAAAGCACCAATCTTCAAAGGGTTCCACCATCTGACCCTTCGCGACATTCTCGTACAGGCCGCCATTGGTGCTGGAGCCGGGATCCTCGGACTTTTCCTCCGCCAGAGCCGCGAAGGAATCCTCGGTGGCGTCGCCTGCCAGCCACTCGTCCAGAATCTCCTGCGCCTTCTTTTCGCAGGCCGCCCATTCCTCGTCGGAATAGGTGGTGGTGCCGTCGTCTCCCGTGGTGCCGCCCTCGGGCATGACCAGAATGTGGCGGACGCTCACGTAGGTTCCGTCCTTGGTGACGCCGTTACCGGTGAAGTAGCTTTCATTCTCGGTGTAGTAGGCTTCCAGATCCTCCTGAGTGGGTACCAGCTTCTCCGTCTCGGCGGTGTAGTAGGGCTTTCCCTGATAATATAGCTCCTGAAAACCGGCGAATTCCTCCATCCCCGCGCCGGGGCCGACATTTTTCAGAAGCAGTTCCTCAATGCCGGAAAGGCCGTAGTTTGCCGCAGTCTCCTCCAGAGAAGCCTCCAGACCGTCCAGATACTCCCGATCTTCCGCGGGCATTTCCATACCGGCGTTCTTGGCTTCCAGTGCAAGGGACTGGTACATCTGCCAGTAGTTCAGCGCTTCGTCCAGGAAGAACTGCTGCCATGTCAGGCTGCTGTCCTCGCTGCACAGCTGGGTGTCCAGCGGCTGGGAATAGTCCAGCAGGCCCTGATACATCAGGCTGTAGCCATAGTTGGAGCTGAGGATGCTTTGGACAACGTTCCAATAGTACACCTGCAGCTTGCCATTGGTCAGCTGCTCGTCCCCCATGGTAGCTACAACAGTGTCCTTCGCAGCGGCGGCTTCCTCGTCGGTGACGGTGTAGGTTCCCTTGCAGGTCACGTCGTCGGGATTGCCGTCGGCGGGGACTGTAGCAGGTACCTGCGTCTCCGTCGCGGCGGGTTCGGAAACGGTCGTCTCAGGGACAGTTGTTTCGGCGGGGGTCTTTCCGCCCTTCACACCGCCGATGACCAGCGCCGCCAGTGCGGCGATCAGGACGACCACGGCAGCAACAGCGGCGACGATCTTCCAGGGGGCGGTTTTAGGTGCTTCCGGAATCTCGGCGGGCGTTTCCTCCGTCGCTTCTTCTGTAGCGGGCTGCTCCGCCGTATCGGCGGCTTCCTCCTCGACGGGCGCTTCCGTCTCGGTCTTTTCGTCGGCAGTTTCTTCCACGACGGTGGTTTCTTCGGAGACTTCCTCTGCGGGCGTTACCGTTTCAGTTTCAATTTCCGGGGCATTGTCCTTCCCGCAGTGGGGGCAGACAGTGCTTCCTTCTGCCAATTCTTCCTGACAAAACTTACATTTTTCCATGAAATATCCTCTTTCTCCATTCAGAGTTTCCGTATACACGGGCAATCGTACCCGCTTAGTTTACCACGCACATGCCCGGAATGCAAGCGGAACACAAAATATTTACAAATCCCTGCCGGCCGGATGCGGCAAATCTCATTTCTCCGCGACTGGCACTTGCAAAAGGGCGGAAAAAATGATATGATTTTATATTGAGATAGTATCTGGAGGATTTCCTACATGAACACCAAAACCACCGTCATTTCTCAGGCCGAACTGGACGCCCAGTTCGCCTGCTGTGATAAGATCGCCGCCTACTGGCAGACAAAGGGACGCACCCCCACCGCCTACGTGGAGACCTACGGCTGCCAGCAGAACGAGGCCGATTCCGAAAAGCTGCGGGGCTTCCTCGCCCAGTGCGGCTACGCCATCGTCGGCAGCGCCGAGGGCGCGGATGTGGTCATCATGAACACCTGCGCCATCCGGGAACACGCCGAGCAGCGGGTCTTCGGCAATCTGGGCGCGCTGACCCACACCAAGCGCCGCCACCCGGAGCAGAAAATTTTTCTGTGCGGCTGCATGGCGGGAGAAACCAATGTCTCCGACCGCGTCAAGCACAGCTACCCCCACGTGGACGGCGTGTTTTCCACCCACCATCTGTGGCAGTTTCCGCAAATCCTGTGGAACGTCCTCAGCGGGAAAAAGCGGCAGTTCTTTATTGAAGACGAACCCGGCTCCATCGCCGAGGGCATTCCGCAAGTCCGGGATTCCAAGCTGAAAGCATGGGTATCCATCATGTACGGCTGCAACAATTTCTGCACCTACTGCATCGTCCCCTACGTCCGTGGGCGGGAGCGCAGCCGTCAGCCGGAGGACATTCTCGCCGAGTGCCGGGCGCTGATTGAGGGCGGCACGAAGGAGATTACCCTTCTGGGGCAGAATGTCAATTCCTACGGCAAGGATTTGAGCTGCGGCATGGATTTTGCCGACCTGCTGGCCGCCATTGCCCGGATTCCGGGGGATTTTCTCATCCGCTTCATGACAAGCCATCCTCGTGATGCCAGCGAGAAGCTCTTCGACACCATGGCGCGCTATCCCAAAATCGCGAAGCAGCTGCATCTCCCCTTCCAGTCCGGCTCCTCCCGTGTGCTGAAGGCCATGAACCGCCACTATGACCGGGAGACCTATCTGCAAAAGGTGAACTACGCCAAAAAGGTCATGCCCGATCTGGTGCTGACCAGCGACGTTATTGTTGGCTTCCCCGGAGAGACCGATGAAGAATTTGAAGAGACCATCAGCCTGATTCAGTCCGTGCATTACGACAGTCTGTTCACCTTCATCTTCTCCCCCCGCCCCGGCACCCCCGCCGCGAAAATGGACGATCCCACCCCGAAGGAAGAGAAAAACCGTCGCTTCGACCGGCTCTGCGCGGTGCAGAACGCCATTTCCGAGGAAATCCACAATTCCTACATCGGCAAAACCCTCCGCTGTCTTGTGGACGGCAAAGACAAAGACCTTCTCACCGCCCGCACCGAGGGCGGACGCTTGGTGCGCTTCCCCGGCCGGGACGACATGATCGGCACTTATCAGGACATCACCATCACCGCCGCCACCACATGGAGCCTGAGCGGAAAAACGGCGGATATCTGCTGAAAAACATAGAACAGGACGGAATCAACATATGGCACAGGCAACGAATGAACTGACCCCCATGCGGCGGCAATATCAGCAGATCAAGGACCAGCACAAGGACTGCATCCTGATGTTCCGGCTGGGCGACTTCTATGAAATGTTTGACGAAGACGCCAAACTGACGGCCCGGGAACTTGACCTCACCCTGACCACCCGTGACCGGGGCAAGCCCAAGGAGGAGCAGACGCCCATGTGCGGCGTCCCCTACCACAGCGTGGACTCCTACATCGCCCGGCTGGTGCAGAAGGGCTACAAGGTCGCCATCTGCGAGCAGATGGAAGACCCGGCCACCGCCAAGGGACTGGTGCAGCGGGACATCACCCGCATCATCACCCCCGGCACCGTCACCGAAAGCTGTATGCTGGACGAGAACAAAAACAACTACATCGGCTGCATTTACGGCGAAAGCGGAAAATTCGGCCTTGCCTTCTGCGACGTTTCCACCGGCGCGTTCTTCACCACGGTCTGCTCCGACGCCCAGAACGTGGCCTCCGAGCTTGGCCGCTTTGCCCCCAGCGAAATCCTCCGCTACGGTTCCAATGTGGACTGCGAGGTCATTGACGACGCCGTTTTCCGCCGCCTGAATTGCTGTGTCAGCGAGGGAAAGCAGGAGCTGTTCGCTCTGGAAAGTGCGGAAAAGTTGCTGGAAAATCACTTCCACACCACTCTTTCCCAGATGGGCATTGCGGGAATGCCCGCCGCCGTCATTGCCAGCGGCGCGCTGCTGCAAACCCTGCTGACCCTGCAAAAAAACGACCTTGCCCACATCCGGGAGCTGCAATATTACACAACCGGCCGGTTCATGGAGCTGGATCTGGACGCCCGGCGGAATCTGGAACTGACGGAGACCATGCGCTCCAAGGAAAAGCGGGGCACGCTTCTGTGGGTGCTGGACAAGACCCACACCGCTATGGGCGGGCGGATGCTCCGCTCATGGCTGGAAAAGCCCCTGCTTGACCCGGTGGAGATCACCCGCCGCCACGGCGCGGTGGAAGAACTGACGGACAACGTCATCGTCCGGGGCGAGCTGGAAGAGGCTCTGCGGGACGTCACCGACTTAGAGCGGGTGCAGACCCGCATCGTCACCGGCACCGTCAACTGCCGGGATTTGCTGGGACTTGCCCGTGGCTTCCGGGCGCTGCCCGACGTAAAGGCGCAGCTGCAAAAATGCGATTCTCCCCTGCTCAAGAAGCTGGAAGCGGCCATCGACCCCCTGACGGATTGCGCCGACCGCATTGAAAACACGCTGGTGGACGATCCTCCCCTGACCATCCGGGAGGGCGGCATCATCCGCAAGGGCGCCAGCGAGGAAGCCGACCGTCTGCGGGACATCATGGAGGGCGGCAGCGGCACCATTGCCGCCATTGAGGCGTCAGAACGGGAAAAAACCGGCATCCGCACCCTGAAAGTGGGCTTCAACCGGGTATTCGGTTATTATATCGAGGTATCCAAGTCCTTTATCGATCAGGTGCCCGCGAATTACATCCGCAAGCAGACCCTCGCCAACTGCGAGCGCTACATCACCCAGGAGCTGAAAGAGCTGGAAAATCAGGTGCTCACCGCCAAAGACCGGCTCACCGCGCTGGAATACCAGATCTTTACCCAGCTGCGGGAGTACCTTGCCAAGCAGGCCGCCCGGGTGCAGCAGACCGCTGCCGCCGTGGCCGCCGCGGACACGCTGTGCAGTCTCGCCGCCGTGGCGGTGCAGCGGGGCTACTGCCGCCCGGAAATCACGCTGGGGCGGGAAATTACCATTGAAAACGGCCGCCACCCCGTGGTGGAGGCCATGCTGAAAGACTCCCTGTTCGTCCCCAACGACACCCATTTAGGTGCTGAGGACAATCAGGTGTCCATCATCACCGGCCCCAACATGGCGGGCAAATCCACCTATATGCGTCAGGTGGCGCTGATCGTGCTCATGGCGCAGATGGGTTCCTTCGTCCCCGCCCGCAGCGCGAAAATCGGGCTGGTCGATCGGGTGTTTACCCGCATCGGCGCCAGCGACGATCTGGCTTCCGGACAGTCCACCTTCATGGTGGAGATGGCGGAGGTCGCCACCATTCTGAAATACGCCACCTCCCGCAGTCTGCTGATTCTGGACGAAATCGGCCGGGGCACCTCCACCTACGACGGCATGGCCATCGCCCGCGCCGTTCTGGAATACGCCGCCAATCCCAAGCGTCTGGGGGCAAAAACCCTGTTTGCCACCCATTACCACGAGCTTTCCACCCTGGAAGACAAGCTGCCCAATGTGAAAAACTACAACATTGCGGTGAAAAAGCGGGGAGAACAGATGATTTTCCTGCGGAAGATTGTCCCCGGCGCAACGGACGACAGCTACGGCATCGAGGTCGCCAAGCTGGCGGGCATTCCCGCCCCGGTCATCACCCGCGCAAGGGAAATTCTCGCCGAGCTGGAAAGTGAGGGCGTCGTGACTGCTCCTGCGGCACAGAAAGAGCCGGAAGACCAGGTCAGCATGATGGACTTGACCTCCCAGCAGGTGGTCGCCGCTCTCAGCGCCATTTCCGTGGAAACCCTGACCCCCATTGAAGCCATGAACGAGCTGTACAAACTAAAGAAAATGTTGGATTAAACTATGAAACGAAACCGCAGTCTCTCCGCCTGTCCTACTGCCCAGGAATCCGTGGCAGGCGGCGTCTACTTTATTTTCCAGCTGGTGCTGCTGCCCTCCATTCTCCGGTGGGTCAACGCCCAGCTTTCCCAGCCGCTGACCGAAACGGAGCTGAACTTTACCTACTATCTTATCAATTTTCTGGCGACAATTCTGATTTATCACGAGTTCTTGGGACGCAGCGCCCGGCAGGCGACCCAGCACGCTGCGTACTTCTGTCAGGCCATCATCCTGGGTCTTGCCGCCTACTACGCCTGCAATTTTCTGACCCTGCGGCTGATAAGGCTGCTGGTTCCCGGCTTTACCAACTACAATGACGCCGTTATCTCCGCCATGAGCCGGAGCGGACGCTATCTTATGGTCGTCAGCACCGTGATTCTGGTTCCGCCTGCCGAGGAATGCGTCTTCCGGGGGCTGATCTTCCGCAATCTCTACGGAAAGTCCCGGTGGGTAGCCTACGTTGTCTCTATTCTCGCCTTTGCCGCCATCCATGTTCTGGGCTTCATCGGAAAATACTCCGCGCTGGAGCTGGTCATGGCGGTGCTGCAATACCTCCCGGCGGGGCTGTCCCTCGCTTGGGCATATACGAAAAGCGACACCATTTTCGCGCCGATTATCATCCATGCCTGTATCAATCTGGTCGCCATCGGCGGCCTGAGGTGAATCTACTATGCCGAAAATCATTCAGTTATCCCCCCATATCGCCAATCTGATCGCCGCCGGTGAGGTGGTGGAGCGCCCCGCCTCCGTGGTCAAGGAGCTGCTGGAAAACGCGGTGGACGCGGGCGCGTCCAAAGTCACCGTGGAGATTCGGGACGGCGGCATGACCTTCCTCCGGGTCACGGACAACGGCTGCGGCATGTCCCCCGAGGACGCCCGGACGGCCTTTCTCCGCCACGCCACCTCCAAACTCCGCTGCGCCGAGGACCTTGCCGCCATCGGCACCATGGGCTTCCGGGGCGAGGCATTGGCCGCCATCGCCTCCGTCAGCCGCATCGATCTTCTGACCAAAACGGCGGGCAGCATGTCCGGCACGTCATTAAAGCTGGAAGCGGGAAAAATTCTGGAAGAAACCGAGATCGGCTGTCCCGAAGGGACGACCATCATCGTCCGCGACCTCTTTTTCAACACCCCCGCCCGGATGAAATTCATGAAATCCGACACCGTGGAGGGCAGCCGTGTGACCGCCGCCGTGCAGATGCAGGCGCTGGCCCACCCGGAGGTTGCCATCCAGTTCCTCCGGGACGGCAAGCAGGTACTTTCCACCCCGGGAAACGGCGGATTGCAGGCGGCGGTCTACTGCGTCTATGGCCGGGACTTTGCCCGGATGGTGAAGGTGGACAGCCGCTGGGAATCCTACACCCTGACCGGCTACGTCTCCAAGCCCACCGATGCCCGCCCCAGCCGGGGTCTGCAAACCTTCTTTGTCAATGACCGCCCCGTGAAGTCCAAGCTGCTGGTTTCCGCTCTGGAGGAAGCCTACCGCAACCAGATCATGGTTGGGAAGTTCCCCGCCTGCGTGCTGCATCTGACCCTGCCGCCCAACGCCGTGGACGTGAACGTCCACCCGGCGAAAACAGAGGTAAAGTTCCTGTCGGAAAAAGCGGTATTTGACTGCGTTCACTACGGCGTACTGGGCGCGTTGAACACCCAGACCGACCGCCCCGAAATCCGGTTCCGGACGCCCGCCGGGGAGTCCGCCGCACCGGTCACGCCCGATGCCCCCGCTAAGGTGTCCACCCCGCCCCAGATGCCGCCCCGTCCGGAAAATCCCGCCCCAAAAAGCAGCTTTTTCCGCACCATGACACCTCAGGAGTACAAAACCTTCTCCACCGCGTTAAAGGACGCGCCCCAGCCGAAGCAAGCTGCGGCGGCAGCAACGGCGGCAAAAATTGAGCGTCCCGTCAATATGCCCCTGCGGGAGTTCGTGATGCTTCCTCAGGTTCAGGCGAGCCAGACCCCACCCAAAGCGGAAAAGGTTGCGCCTGTCCCCCCCGCTCCCCCCAAGAAAGAAGAACCGAAGCCGGAAGAAATGGAGCAGACCCAGCTGCCCATGCCCGCCGAGATCCAGTGGCGGATGGTGGGCGAGCTTTACAACACCTATATTATTGTGGAGCAGGGAGACGATGCTTTTCTCATTGACAAGCACGCCGCCCACGAGCGCATTCTCTTTGAAAAGCTGAAAGCCCACCCCGAAAAAATCAGCGCCCAGAGTCTGCTGTCCCCCATCCCCGTGCGCTTAAGCCCCGCCGCGGCCGGGGAGCTTCTCGCCAATGCGGACATGCTGGACGAATTGGGCTTTGCGGTGGAGGAATTCGGCGAAAACACCGTGCTTCTGCGGCAGATACCCATGGATCTAAGCCCGGACGACGCCGCCGAAGCTGTGGAAAGCCTGTCCGCCGACCTTTTGTCCGGCCGCCGGGAAAGCAAGGACACCGTCCGGGACGAGCTGCTCCACACGGTGGCCTGCAAGGCCGCCATCAAGGCCGGGTGGGTCAATGATGAGCAGGAGCTTCTCGCCGTGGCCAAAGAGGTCATGAGCCGGGAAGACCTGAAATACTGCCCCCATGGCCGTCCCATCTGCGTTTCTTTAAGCAAAAAGCAGCTGGAAAAGCAGTTCAAGCGGACGTAACGCCGCCCTGTCTGGAGATTTCTATGAACAACATCATCTGCATCGCCGGGCCGACAGCCTCGGGGAAAACCGCGCTGGCCGCAACACTGGCGAAGGAACTGAATGGCGAAGTGGTGTCCTGCGACTCCATGCAGGTGTACAGGCGCATGGACATCGGCACCGCGAAGCCCACTTTGGAAGAAATGCAGGGAGTCCCCCACCACATGATCGACGTGGCCGAGCCGTGGGAGGATTTTTCCGTCAGCCGCTACTGTGATATGGCCGCCCCCATTGTGGACGATATCCTTTCCCGGGGAAAAACCGCCGTGATTGCGGGCGGAACCGGGCTTTACATGGATTCCCTCATCCGGGGCAACGCCTTTGCCCCCTTCCCCGCCACCGGTGTCCGGGAGCGGCTGGAAGCGCAGGCGGATACCGTGGGCATGGAGGCCATGCTTTCGCAGCTTCGCTCCGTAGACCCCGACGCCGCCGGGCGTCTGCATCTTTCCGACCGGAAGCGCATCCTCCGGGCGCTGGAGGTTTATCTGGAAACCGGCGAGACTATTACGGAACACAACCGGAAGACGCAGGCCGTTCCGCCCCGGTACTCCCCTATCTGGCTGGGGCTGGACTTTGCCCAGCGGGGCGAGCTGTACCGCCGTATCGATCTGCGGGTCAGTCTCATGCTTCAGCAGGGGCTGGTGGAGGAAATTCAGGGGCTTCTCGCCGACGGCATTCCCGAAAAGGCCACCGCCATGCAGGCCATCGGCTACAAGGAATTCGTGGACGCCCTTGACGGCCGGTGTACAATAGAGGAAGCCGCCGATCTGGTGCGCCAATCCTCCCGCCGCTACGCCAAGCGTCAGCTGACATGGTTCCGCCGGAACAAGGCCATCCACTGGCTCATCCGGGAGGCCGGAGACACCGAGCGGGAAATTCTGGAAAACGCTCGACGGATTGTGAGCGATTTTGACAACTGAAACGTGTTAGGATGTGGATACCCTAAAAATACGGCAGTTCTTGGGGAGTTATGTACCTGCCGAATATGAGAAAGAAGGTATCCATATGTCTGACGCGATCAACTTACAGGAAGCTATTTTGAAGGAGGTGCGACGGGACAAGGTTCCCGTGACCCTGTTTCTGATGAACGGCTTCCAGCTCCGGGGGGTCATTACGGGCTATGACAGCTTCGTAGTGGTGCTGGTATCCGATGGCAAGCAGCAGATGATCTACAAGCACGCCATCTCCACCCTCGCCCCCATGAAACCGCTGAAGGCCGCAGCCGCAACTGCGTGACGCAAAAAGGGCAACGGAGCACAGCCTTCCGTTGCCCTTTTTCAGTGTAAACTCCGGTTCCCAATCTAAACAGAAAGAAGAATTCTTATGTCTATCGCCGAAAACGTCGCCGAAATCCGCCGTCAGATGGAAGTCGCCGCCCTCGCCGCGGGGCGTGACCCAAAAGGCATTCTGCTCTGCGCCGCCACAAAAATGAACGACGCCGACGCCGTGCGTCAGGCCATCGCCGCCGGTGTGGACTGCTGCGGCGAAAACCGGGTGCAGGAGCTGACCGCCAAGCTCGCCCAGAACGCCTACGACGGCGTGCCGGTGCATTTCATCGGCCATTTGCAGACCAACAAGGTCCGGCAGGTGGTGGGCAAGGTGTCCCTCATTCAAAGCGTGGGCTCGGAGCGTCTGCTCGCCGCCATCGACCGGGAAGCCGCCCGGCAGGGCATTGTGCAGGATATTTTGCTGGAAGTCAACATCGGCGAGGAAGCCAGCAAGTCCGGTTTTGCCGCGGAGGACATTCTCCCTCTGATGGAAAAAATTGGTGAATTTTCAAACATATGTATTAAAGGTCTCATGGCAATCCCCCCAATCAGCCACATTTCGGGAGAAAATCAAAAATTTTTTCAAAAAATGTTCCACTTATCTGTTGACATAAGGCAGAAAAAATACGATAATGTCAAGGTGGACTGTTTATCCATGGGCATGTCCGGAGACTTCGCCGACGCGATCGCTTCCGGCAGCACGATGGTTCGTGTAGGCACCGCTATTTTTGGTGCCAGAGACTATGCCAGGGATTCATCAAAATGATGTGAGCATACATTAGGAGGACATATAGAATGAGCTTATGGGATAATGTAAAGAAATTTGCCCAGCCCTACGCAGACGACGATTACGATGATTACGGCGAGGATGACGATTACCTCGATGATTATGAAGAACCCGAGAAGCCTGCTCCCGCCCGCCGCAAACCCCGCCGCGCGCCGGCACCCACTCCCGCCCCCGAGGAGGAAGAGGAGGAGGAAGCCGACGATTACGGCTTCGGTCCCATGACCAGCACCACGTCCGCCGCTCCCGCCGCCGGTTTCTCCGGTCAGGTCCTGAACATGAACACCGGCAACAAGCAGGAAGTGGTTCTGTTCCGTCCCGGCAGCTTCAACGACACCTCCAAGGCCGCCGATGACCTTCGCAACCGCAAGGCCGTCATCGTCAACATGGAGAATGTAGACAAGGCCATGGCCCGCCGGGTCGTGGATTTCCTGTCCGGTTGTGTATACGCTCTGGACGGCGATGTGAAAAAGATCGCCCAGTCTGCTTACCTGTTCTGCCCCCACAATATGGACATTGTGGGCGATCTGGAAACGTTGCAGGCCGAGGTTGAAAGCTATATCTAAAAGATAGGAAGGTAAGTCACCATGTTTACACCGCAGCAGATCGATCAGATTTCTTTCAGCAAGTCTACTTTCGGCGGCTACAATATGCAGCAGGTAGACGAGTTTCTGGAGCCTCTGACGGAGGATTACGTAACGCTGTACAAGGAGAACGCCCTGCTGAAAAGCAAGATGCGCGTCCTCGTCGGCAAGCTGGAAGAATACCGCAAGAACGAAGCGGCCATGAAGGAAAAGGTCGCCAACGCCCAGCGCACCTGTGACAAGATGGTCATGGAAGCCGAGGCCAAGTGCGCCAAGATGCTCAGCAGCGCCAACGCCGCTGCCGCCGCGCAGGCTGCCCAGCCTGTCGCCCAGCCCGTCCAGAGCGTCCCCAACAACAGCGCCCTGATCGCCGCCGAGAACGCCCGTCTGGAAGAAGCCCGCAGAACCGCTTCCGCCCGGATCAACGAGATTCAGGATCAGATGCGCTCCTGCATTCAGGCTCTGGATCGGATCAAGACCGCCAACGCACCGGCCGTCTCCACGGCTCCCACGACCCGTGTGGCTCCCGTAGTGTCCGCAGCTCCCGCTGCCCCGGCCGCTCCTGCCCCCAAGGTCAGCAGCGACGACGTAGCCGACGAGATTTCCCAGAACATTGAAGCGATCATCGGCACCACCACGGACACCGCCCCCAAGGCCGCGCCCAAGCACCCCACCGCCAATGATTCCACCACCAGCCGCTTTGCCAGCCTGAACCTGCAATTCGGCCGTAACTACGATCCCACTTCCCGCAGATAAGGGAAAAACCTATACGTTTAAGCTTTGACGAGGATACGTAAGCCGTTCCGCCGCTTTCAGAGAGCTGCCGTTTTGGTGCAAGGCAGTAAGCAGGAGACGGTTTGCATCACCTCCGAGCAGCGCGCCGAACCCGAAAGGCAGTAGACCGCGCCGGGACACGCCCGATACAGCGTAAGGGAAGCTCTGATTCAGAGATTCCCCGCGAGTGCCGGTTTTGCCGGAACGAGAGTGGTACCGCAGAGGTCAACGCGCCTTTGTCTCTTTTGACGAGACAAAGGCGCGTTCCTTTTGATCGCAGGGTCGCATTTCCCTGCCCCACATTATCATGAATTCATTTTTGGAGGTAAGTATTCCGATGGATTATAAAAACACGATCATCACACCGAAAACCGATTTCCCCATGAAGGCAGGTCTGCCCACCCGGGAGCCGGGTATGCTCAGCCGCTGGGAGGAGCAGGACCTCTACGAGGCCATGCTGGAAAAGAACAAGGATCTCCCCCCCTTTGTGCTCCACGACGGCCCTCCCTTCAGCAACGGCGACATCCACATGGGTCACGCCCTGAATAAGACCCTGAAGGACTTCATCGTCCGCAGCCACGCCATGATGGGCTATTACACCCCCTACGTCCCCGGCTGGGACAACCACGGTCTGCCCATTGAGACCGCCATCATCAAAAAGAGCAAGCTCAACCACAAGGCCATGCCCGTTCCCCAGTTCCGCGCCGCCTGCGAGGAATTCGCCGAGACCTATATCCAGCGCCAGATGGCGGGCTTCAAGCGTCTGGGCGTTGTGGGCAACTGGAAACACCCCTACCGCACCATGGACAAGCACTTTGAAGCGCAGGAGGTCAAAGTCTTTGGCCGGATGTTCGACAAGGGCTATATCTACAAGGGCTTGAAGCCCGTGTACTGGTGCCCCGTGTGCGCCACCGCCGTGGCCGAGGCCGAGATCGAGTACCACGACGATCCCTGCACCTCCGTCTACGTCAAGTTCCCCATGAAGGACGATCTGGGCAAGCTGGCAGGCTTCGACCTGAGCCGCACCTACTTCGTCATCTGGACGACCACCATCTGGACGCTGCCCGGCAACCTTGCCATCTGCCTGCACCCCAGAGAGACCTACGTTCTGGTCAAGGCCGAGGGCGGCGAGACCTATATCATGGCGGAAGCCCTGATGGACAAGGTCATGCACATCGGCGGCTTCGAGCATTACGAGGTCATCGCCTCCTACCCCGGCCAGTTCTTTGAGAATATGCTGGCACAGCATCCCTTCCTGGACAAGACCTCCCGTCTGGTGAACGCCGAGTACGTCACCATGGATTCCGGTACCGGCTGTGTCCACACCGCTCCCGGCTTCGGCGCCGACGACTATCAGACCTGCATGCGCTACGGCATGGACTTGGTCGTCCCCGTGGACGACTACGGCCGCCATACCGACTACGCCGGCAAGTACGCCGGTATGAAGACCGAGGAAAGCAATCCCGTCATTCTCGCGGACATGAAGGAAAGCGGCGCTCTGTTCGCCTCCGAGGAGATCGTCCACTCCTACCCCCACCACGACCGCTGCAAGAAGCCCATCATCTTCCGGGCAACCCCTCAGTGGTTCTGCTCTGTGGAGTCCTTCAAGGACGAGGCCATCGCCGCCTGCAAGGATGTGAAGTGGCTGCCCGCCTGGGGCGGCGAGCGGATGATCAGCATGATCCGGGAGCGTGCCGACTGGTGCATTTCCCGTCAGCGCCGCTGGGGTCTGCCCATCCCCGTGTTCTACTGCCGGGACTGCGGCAAGCCCGTCTGCACCGACGAGACCATCGCCCACCTCTCCGAGCTGTTCGACGAGTACGGCTCCAACGTCTGGTTTGAGAAGGACGCCATGGAGCTGATCCCCGAAGGGTTGAGCTGCCCCCACTGCGGCGGCAAATCCTTTGGCAAGGAGACCGACACTTTGGACGGCTGGTTCGACTCCGGCTCCACCCACTACGCCTCCCTCATGAAGGACACTCCCGAGCTGTGGCCTGCCGACGTCTATCTGGAAGGCGCCGACCAGTACCGCGGCTGGTTCCAGTCCAGCCTTCTGACCTCCGTCGGCGCGCTGGGACACGGCGCACCCTTCAAGCAGGTTCTGACCCACGGCTGGACGGTGGACGGTCAGGGACGCGCCATGCACAAGTCTCTGGGCAACGGCATCGACCCCGCCGACCTGATCAAGGAATACGGCGCCGACATCGTGCGTCTGTGGGCCGGTTCCGCCGACTATCACGCCGACGTCCGCTGCTCCAAGGAGATCTTCAAGCAGCTGTCCCAGAGCTACCTGAAATTCCGCAACACCGCCCGGTACTGCCTTGGCAACCTGAACGAGTTCGACCCCGACAACCTCGTTGCTCCCGAGGACATGGAGGAGCTTGACCGCTGGGCGCTGACCCGTCTGGACGCGCTGGTGCAGGTCTGCCGCAAGGCTTACGACAACTACGAGTTCCATGTGGTGTCCCACGCCATCAACGATTTCTGCGTGGTGGAGCTGTCCTCCTTCTATCTGGACATCATCAAGGATCGTCTCTACTGCGAGGAAAAGGACGGCCTGCGCCGCCGCTCCGCCCAAAGCGCTCTGTTCCTGATTCTGGACGCCATGGCGAAGCTGTTCGCCCCCATTCTGGCCTTCACCTGCGACGAGATCTGGCAGTCCATGCCTCATCGCGCCAGTGATGACGCCCGGAATGTCCTGCTGAACCAGATGCCGGAAGGCTTCGCCCAGTACGCGCTGGAAGACGCCGCCATGGAAAAGTGGGACGTAGTCATGAAGCTGCGTCAGGACGTCAACGGCGTTCTGGAAAAGGCGCGTGCCGACAAGCGTATCGGCAAGGCGCTGGAAGCCCACGTCACTCTGGCGACGGAGGACGCCGCCATCCGCTCCGCCTGCGAGGGCGTGAATCTGGCCGAGGTGTGCATCGTCTCCGACTGCGTCTGGGCGCAGCCCGAGGAAGGCGCTGAGGTTGGCACAGGCGTCAACTATCCGAACCTGACCATTGGCGTATCCGAGGCCAAGGGCACCAAGTGCCCCCGCTGCTGGATGCACAGCCAGCAGGCAAACGCCGAGGGCCTGTGCCCCCGCTGCGCCGCCGTCGTGGCAAAAATGGACGTAGAATTCTGATTTTTCCCAAAAAAGCTCTAAAATGTTGCTGTTCGGGAGTGGGAAATCCGCTCCCGAACTTTTTCCAAAAAGCCGCACGAAAAAGCTTGACAAATCGACTTTCCGTGCTATAATAAGCGTGTTCGGTTCGAGACGCCGGTATAGCTCAGTTGGTAGAGCAACTGATTTGTAATCAGTAGGTCGGGGGTTCGAGTCCGTCTACCGGCTCCACCAGAACCGGCGTGTTTCTTGAGCCAGAAACCGAACGAACAAAATATGGGGGAGTTCCCGAGTGGCCAAAGGGGACAGACTGTAAATCTGCTGCGTTTCGCTTCGATGGTTCGAATCCGTCCTCCCCCACCAATCAATCCCAGAGCCGTAACGGTTCTGGGATTTTTTGCTGCGCAAAAATCCCAGTGATCTGTCGGACAGCCTTGGCTTTTTCTTAGTCGGTTTTGGTTGCAATCCCGCTCCGGCTGTGTTATACTGGACGGGTATAAGCTCATAATATGGTTGAGCGTCTCTACCAACCGCCGTAAATGGTTGACTGCAAAATTATACGTTGTGAGGTAGTCATGAATTACGATGTGATCATTGTCGGCGCGGGGCCCGGCGGTATCTTTTCCGCCTATGAGCTGACCCGGCTGCGCCCTGAACTGAAGGTCGCCGTCTTTGAGGCCGGACACCCGCTGAAAAACCGCAAATGTCCCATTGACGGTGTCCGGGTCAAGTCCTGCATTGCCTGCAAAAGCTGCTCTATCATGAGCGGATTCGGCGGCGCAGGCGCTTTTTCCGACGGAAAATACAACATTACCAACGATTTTGGCGGTACGCTTTACGAGTATCTCGGCAAGGCAAAAGCGCTGGAGCTGATGCGCTACGTTGACCAGATCAACATGGCCTACGGCGGCGAAGGCACCAAGCTCTATTCCACCGCCGGTACAAAATTCAAAAAGCTGTGTATGCAGAACGATCTGCATCTGCTGGACGCCTCTGTGCGCCACCTCGGCACCGACATCAACTACGTGGTGCTGGAAAATCTCTACGCCTACCTGAAAGAAAAGGTCACGTTTTACTTCGACACGCCGGTGGAATCCGTAGCCGCTGTGGACGGCGGGTATCAGGTCACCTGCAAAGCCGGGAGCTTTTCGTGCAGCCAGTGCGTGATTTCCGTGGGGCGCAGCGGCAGCAAATGGATGGAGTCCGTCTGCCGTGACATGGACATTCCCACCAAGTCCAACCGTGTGGATATCGGCGTCCGGGTGGAGCTTCCCGCAGAAATTTTCTCCCACCTCACCGACGAGCTGTATGAAAGTAAGATCGTCTACCGCACCGAGAAATACGGCGACCTCGTCCGCACCTTCTGCATGAACCCCAAGGGCGCGGTGGTCAACGAAAACACCAACGGCATCATCACCGTCAACGGCCACAGTTACGAAGACCCCGCCCGCCAGACCTCCAACACCAATTTTGCCCTGCTGGTGGCAAAGCACTTTTCTGAACCCTTCAAGGATTCCAACGGCTACGGCGAGTCCATTGCCCGCCTCAGCAACATGCTGGGCGGCGGCGTCATCGTTCAGCGCTTCGGCGACCTGATCCGGGGTCAGCGGTCTACCCCCAAGCGCATTGCGGAGTCCTTCGTCACCCCCACGCTGGACGCGACACCCGGCGACTTAAGTCTGGTGCTGCCCAAGCGGATTCTGGACGGCATCATCGAGATGCTCTATGCCCTGGATGAGGTTGCCCCCGGTACCGCCAATGACGACACCCTGCTCTATGGCGTGGAGGTCAAATTCTACAATATGGAAGTGGCGGTGGATGAACATCTGCAGACACGGTATCCGGGGCTGTACGTCATCGGCGACGGCAGCGGCATCACCCATTCCCTGTCCCACGCTTCCGCCAGCGGCGTCGCCGTGGCGCGGAGAATCGCAGAATAAGATTTCCCACATATTATAAGGAGGGCGGATACCATGAAAGCACTGGCCTATTACGACGGCAAGATCGGCGCACCCGAGGAACTGACAGTCCCCTTCTATGACCGTGCCCACTTCTTCGGCGACGGCTGCTACGACGCCGCCATGGCAGCGGGCGGCACCATTTTCCTGCTGGAAGACCATCTGGACAGGTTTTACGCCAGCGCCCGTCTGCTGGACATCCACATTCCCATGGAAAAGCAGGCGCTGGGCGAGCTTCTCACCCGGCTGACACGGCAGGTGGAGGGCGAAAGCTGCTTCGTGTACTGGCAGGTAAGCCGGGGCGTGGAGCCGCGGAGCCACACCTATGCCGAAAATCTGCCCGGCAAACTGTGGGTGCTGGTTCGTCCTCAGGTCATCCCCAACCCCAATATCCCCATCCGTCTGAACGACGAGGAGGACACCCGCTTCTTCCACTGCAACATCAAATCTCTGAATCTGCTCTGCAATGTGATGACCGCCCAGCGGGCGCACCGCGCCGGATGCACGGAGACCGTGTTCCACCGGGGCGAGATCGTCACCGAATGCGCCCACTCCAACATTTCCGTCCTGAAGGACGGAGTTCTGTACTCTCATCCCAACGACGAGTTCATCCTCCGGGGCATCGCCAAGAGCCACATGATCCGGGTTTGTTACCGGCTGGATATCCCGGTGCTGGAAAAGCCCTTCACGATGGATTTTTTGAAATCCGCCGATGAAATTCTTGTAACCTCCACCACCAAGTTCTGCCTTTCCGCCGATACGCTGAACGGTCAGAGCGTGGGCGGAAAGGACGCTGCCGTCCGCATCGCCATCCAGAACGCGGTCATGCAGGACTTCCGGGACTGCACAGGCTATGCAGGGCAATGGAATTAATTCAAAAAAGTCACCTGCCGCAACTGCTTTGCGCGCACGCCGGTACATCGGCGTGCGCCCTTTTGTAATACCGCTCAAGGACGTTTGCTTTTGCTGTATGAACACTTTTTTATGTTTCTGTTACAAAAATTCGCGAATTTATCGAGACATATCATGAAATCTGCTACTTTACTTGAGACGGAAAATGTGATAAACTATTACCATTCTTTTAAATTTTGAATTTTCCAATTCTGGAAATTTCATTTTGAGGCAAACGCCCCCACCGTCTCCTGTAATATGGCGTCCGCCATTTTATAGGCTGTCTCCCGGTGCTGTTTTAGACCGACGCTATGGAAGAAGCATCGGAGAAAATCGCTTCGGGGATCGCCCGTACCGACTGCTTTTCAAAGCAGAGAACAAGAAAGGAATGATCACTATGCAAACCATGAAACGACTTCTCGCCTTCGCCCTGGCTCTGACCATGGTCTTCGCGCTGGCAGCCTGCGGCGGCAAATCCGGCACCACCGACAGCACCGCGGCAGCCCCCACTGCGGCTGCCGTGACCGAGAACGCGGTTTACAGAACGCTGTACGCTTCCGAAGTCACTACGCTGAACTATCTGATCACCGGCCAGAGCAACGAGCTGACCATCGCCGCCAACGTCGTGGACTGCTTGGTGGAATACGACTCCTACGGCAACGTGGAGCCTGCTCTGGCTACCAGCTGGGAGCAGAATGAGGACGCCACCGTCTGGACCTTCCACATCCGTGAGGGTGTGAACTGGGTCGATAAGGACGGCAATGTTGTTGCCCCCGTCACCGCCAATGACTGGGTTTCTTCCGCCCATTACGCCTGTGACGCCAACAACGACTCTGATACCTTCTATACCATGAGCGGCGTCATCGCGGGCGCCGACGCCTACTACGACTGGACCGCCTACCAGATGGCTCTGCCCGATGCCACCGACGGCACCGATAAAGATGGCAACGCCGTGAAGTTCATCACCAACGAGGACGGCGAGCAGGAAATCCTGGAGGAAGTCCCCGAGGCTTCCATTGACGACATCGGCGTCAAGGCTGTGGACGACTACACCCTGGAGTTCACGCTGGAATCCTCCCGCCCCTACTTCCTGTCCATGGTTTCCTTCGGCCCCTATATGCCCGTGTACGGCCCCTTCCTTGCCGAGTGCGGCAGCAAGTTCGGCACCGACAACAGCACCCTGCTGTACTGCGGCGCGTTCATCCTGTCCACCTATGAGCCTCAGCAGCAGCGCGTTCTGACCAAGAACCCCACCTACTGGGATAAGGACAACGTGTTCCTTGACGCCATCCAGATGACCTACAACGCGGAAGCCACCTCCATCGCCACCACCATGTACCAGTCCGGCGAGGTCGATCAGGCGGATATTTCCTCCGACCTGCTGTCCGCCATGATGGCTGACCCCAACGCCAAGGATCTGATCCACCCCTCCCGTGCCGATACCTCCTACGCTTACTGGTATCTGTTCAACTTTGACCCCAACTTCGATGCCGAGTACGAACCCGAAAACTGGAAGCTGGCCGTGAACAATGAGAACTTCCGGAAGTCCATCGTCCACGCCTTCAATCGGATGCCCGCTCTGGCCACCAGCGACCGCATTGACCCCGAGTCCCTGAAGAACAACACCATCACCCCCAACGCCTTTGCCTCCGCCTCCAAGGACTACACCTACTACGAAGGTCTGGCCGCCTACACCGATGGCGACAACTTCGACGAAGCCCTTGCCGAGGAATACAAGACGACCGCCATTGAGGAGCTGACCGCCGCCGGAGCCACCTTCCCCATCAAGATGCTCATGTGCTACAACCCCACCTCCGCCAACTGGGCGCAGGAGTGTCAGGTCGTGGAGCAGCAGATCGAGAACGTTCTGGGCGCCGACTACGTGGACATTATCATTCAGGCAGGTCCTGAGACCGGTTTCCTTGGCGCCATCCGCCGCACCGGCAATTACGCCTTCATGAAGTGCAACTGGGGCGCTGACTACGCCGACCCCGAGACCTGGACCGATCCCTTCTCCACGGATTCCAGCTACAGCTTCATCTTCAAGAGCACCGACCCCGAAACCCAGGCTCTGTATGCCGAGTACACCGAGCTGGTAGCTGCCGCCAAGGCCATCACCGACGACATGGACGCCCGGTATACCGCCTTTGCCAAGGCCGAGGCGTTCTTGCTGGATCACGCCTTTGCCGTCCCCTTCTCCATCAGCAACCGCAGCTATCAGATGTGCAATCTGAACGTTTTTGAAGGACAGTACGCCTCCTTCGGCTTGGCCAACCAGCGCTACAAGGATCAGCACCTGTACAGCTCCTCCATGGGTCTGGAGGAATATCAGGCCGCTTACGCCGAGTGGCAGTCCAAGAAGGCCGGTTAAGATTTAAGTTTTCATTTTGGCAGTTTATCACGAGAGAAGCCCTCATTTGGGGGCTTCTCTCAAAGCCGCATATATACGGTATTGCTCCACAGGCAATTTTTCGGAGCCTGTACCGGTGCTGCTACGGCGAAAGCAGCAGCGGTATCGGCTCTGATGCCAGTTTCGTTAAAACGGTTAAAAACCGTTTTAGCAGGCCGTTTTCCAAACGGCCAGCGGCGCAGCCGCAGAAAAGAAAGTCCATACATTTTCTGCCGCCTATGGCGGCCATCCACATCAGTGGATAAATAAAATGGTTTTACCATTTTATTGGGAAATCGTATGAAGGGAGAAAAACCCCAGGAGGACATCATATGGCCAGATATATAACCAAGCGCGTTCTGCGCTCCCTCATCACCATGTTTATCATTATCACGATCCTCTTTGCCCTGCTGCGGCTGATGCCCGTGGAAGGGTATTTCGAGAATTACGATAAAATGAGCTCCACCCAGATTCAGGTCAAGCTTCAGGCCCTTGGCGTGACCGCTCCCCTGCCCACCCAGCTGGTGCGCTTTTATAAGCAGATACTCCACGGCGATCTGGGAGAATCCAACGTCTACCGCAAGGGCGTCGCCATTACCGAGATCATTGCCGAGAAAATCCCCATCTCTCTGGAGCTGGGACTGATCTCCCTGTGCATTGCTCTCGCGCTGGGTCTTCCTCTGGGTGTCATCATGGCGCGAAGCACCCGTACCCGCTTCAAGATCGGCGACCGGCTGGGCACGGTGTTCATCGTGCTGGTGCAGGCCATGCCCTCGGCGGTGTATCACATTCTGATCCAGTTCCTCGGTTCCCAGACCTATGTCGGCAAGGACGTGCTGGGGCTTCCCATGCTGTTTGACGCAGCCAACCCCAAGAGCTATATTCTGCCTGTCATCTCCCTGTCCATCGGCAACATTGCCTACTATGCCATGTGGCTGCGGCGGTACATGGTGGACGAGTCCAACAAGGACTATATCCGTCTGGCCCGGGCGAAGGGCGTGCCAAACGGCAAAATCTCCTTCCGGCACGTGTTCCGCAATGCCTTTGTGCCGCTGGTACAGTACATCCCCAACTCCATTCTGTTTACCCTGATGGGTTCACTCTATGTGGAATCCCTGTACTCCGTCCCCGGCATGGGCGGCCTGCTGGTCACGGCCATCAAGCGTCAGGATAATACCTTGGTACAGGCGCTGGTGCTGATTTACGCAGTAATTTCCATTCTGGGTCTGCTTTTCGGCGACATTCTCATGGGAATCGTCGATCCCCGGATCAGCTTTGCCAAGAAGGAGGGTTCCCGCTGATGAAACGTCTTGGATTTCACACCCTGCGCGACAAGGCCACCGACACGCTGGGCGACAAGCTCTCCCGGCAGCTTCAGGAGGATGTCGCGCCGAAAATGAGCGACGAGGAAGCCTTCTCCTTTGCCGAATTCAACGCCGAGGACGCGGAGCGGGGCGGCTATTCCGATTATTCCTACTGGAAATCCACCCTCCGTGCGTTTTTCCAGAATAAGATCGCGGTCTTTTTCCTTTTCGTCATGGTTGCGGTGCTGCTGTTCACCTTTATCCAGCCGTACCTGCCCGGTCAGAAGGATCCCATTCTCATTCACAACGACCAGTGGGGTCTGCCTCTGAACAATGTTCCCCCCAGCAAAGAATTCTGGTTCGGAACAAACTCTATCGGTCAGGATCTCTGGGCGCGTATCTGGGCGGGCACCCGCACTTCCCTGTTCATCGGCTTCTCTGTCGCTCTGGTGGAGGCCGTGGTGGGCATCCTCGTGGGCGTGCTGTGGGGCTATGTCCGCAAGCTGGACTTCTTTTTTACCGAGCTGTATAACGTTCTGGACAACATTCCCCAGACGCTGCTGCTGATTCTGATTTCCTACGTCTTAAAGCCCGGCGTTTCCACCATCATTTTCGCCCTGTCCTTAACGGGCTGGCTGGGCATGGCGCGGTTCATCCGCAACCAGATCATCATTATCCGCGACCGGGACTATAACCTTGCCTCCCGGTGTCTGGGCATTTCCACCGGGCGTATCATCGTCAAGAACCTGCTGCCCTATATGGTGTCCGTCATCACCATGCGCATGGCGCTTGCCATTCCCTCCGCCATCGGCAATGAGGTGTTCGTCACCTACATCGGCATCGGCCTTCCCGTGGACACGCCGTCTCTGGGCAATCTGATTCAGACCGGACGGTCGCTGATGACCGTGGCGTCTCTGCGCTACCAGCTGTTCTTCCCCGTGGCCGTGCTGGTGGTCATCACCGTTTCCTTCTACATCATCGGCAACGCCTTCGCCGACGCCGCCGACCCCAAGAATCACGTCAGATAAGGAGAGATTACAATGGAAGATAAAAAAGTTGTTCTCTCCGTCAAAGATCTGAATGTGAAATTCACCCTCCGCGGTCAGATTCTTCACGCCATCCGGGGCATCTCGCTGGACGTGTATCAGGGCGAAAGCCTTGCCATCGTGGGCGAATCCGGCTCCGGTAAGTCCGTATTCGTCAAATGCGCCATGGGTCTTCTGGATGCCAACGGCTACATCGACGGCGGTTCCATCCTATATAACGGCATGGACCTGACCAAATTCCAGACCGACAAGGACTGGCTGAAAATCCGGGGCAAGGAGATCGCCATGGTGTTTCAGGACCCCATGACCTCCCTGAACCCCCTGAAAACCATCGGCAAGCAGATTCAGGAGGCCGTGGAGCTGCATCAGGGTCTGAAAGGCAAGGATGCCTACAAGGCCGTGCTGGAAGTGCTGAGCGACGTGGGCATTGACGACCCCGAGCGGCGCTACAAGCAGTACCCCCACGAATTTTCCGGCGGTATGCGCCAGCGGGTGGTCATCGCCATCGCCGTCGCCTGCCGGCCAAAAATCCTCATCTGTGACGAGCCGACCACCGCTCTGGACGTGACCATTCAGGCACAGATTCTGGAGCTGATCAAGGCCATGCAGAAAAAGTATGACCTCACCACCATCTACATCACCCATGACCTTGGCGTTGTGGCCAATGTGGCCGACCGCATTGCCGTCATGTACGCGGGCGACATCGTGGAGCTTGGCACCTGCGACGAGGTGTTCTACGACCCCCGCCATCCCTACACTTGGGCGCTGCTGTCCAGCCTTCCCCAGCTGGGAACCAAGGACGAGCCGCTGTACTCCATTCAGGGTACGCCGCCCAATCTGTTCCACGAGGTCAAGGGCGACGCCTTTGCCCCCCGGAACCCCAAAGCACTGAAAATCGACTTTGTAGAGCGTCCTCCCTTCTTCGAGGTCACGCCTACCCACTATGCCCGCACATGGCTGATGGACCCCCGCGCTCCCAAGGTGGAGCCGCCGGAGCATGTCCGCATCCTGCGGGAGAAGGGAGTGAACCGCGTTGGCTGAAGACAGAAAGAAGCTGATTGAGGTTCAGGATCTTGTCGTCCGGTTTGGCTCCCGGCGGCACGCCTTTACCGCGGTGGATAACGTATCCTTCCACATTTATCAGGGCGAGACCTTCGGTCTGGTTGGTGAATCCGGCTCCGGAAAGACCACCATCGGCCGCGCCATCATCCGCATTCACCCCACTGCCGGGGGGAAAATCCTCTTCGACGGCAAGCAGATCAACGGGCGCATCTCCAAGGCTCTTGACCGGGAGGTCACACAGCGTATCCAGATGATCTTTCAGGACCCCATGTCCTCACTGAACGAACGGGCAAAGGTGGATTATATTGTCAGTGAAGGACTTTACGCTGGCGGACACCATCTGTCCGAAAGCGAGCGTCAGGCCAAGGTGGCAAGCGCCCTGTCCGACGTGGGTCTGCTGCCGGAATTTGCCAGCCGCTTCCCCCATGAGTTCTCCGGCGGCCAGCGTCAGCGCATCGGCATTGCCCGGGCGCTGATCATGGAACCGGACTTCATCATTGCCGACGAGCCGATCTCCGCGCTGGACGTTTCCATCCGTGCGCAGGTTCTGAACCTGCTGTCCAAGCTGCAGAAGGAGCGGAATCTGACCTATCTGTTCATCGCCCACGACCTGTCGGTGGTTCGCTTTATCTGCGACCGCATCGCCGTCATTCACAAGGGCAAGATCGTGGAGCTGGCGCAGAGCGAGGAGCTGTTCGCCCATCCCCTGCACCCCTACACCCGTGCGCTGCTGTCCGCCATCCCCCAGCCCGACCCCATCGCGGAGCGGCAGAAAAAGCTCATTGTCTATGACCCTAGCTGCCATCACTACAGCGAGACAAACCAGCCGGACTGGTGTGAGATCGTCCCCGGCCACTTTGTTCTGGCAAGTGAGCCTGAGCTGGAAGAATACCGCAAACAGTTTTGACATTCTGCAAGCAGAGCACGGGTATGTGTTCTGCTTGCGCCATATTTCTTTTCGAGGTGCCTGCCATGATCGATCCAAAGCCCCTTTTCCCCGGCGCCAGAGTGGCGCTGGTTGCCCCCGCCTCCGCCGTGCCGGAGGAAAAACTGCCCGGCGCTCTTGACCTCGTCCGTCGGCTGGGCATGGAGCCGGTGCTGTACCCCTCCTGCTATTTTGCCAACCGGGACGGCTATCTCGCCGCAACCGACGCCCAGCGGGCGGAGGACGTCAACCGCGCCTTCGGCGACAAAACCATTGACGGCGTGTGGTGCATCCGCGGCGGCTACGGCGGCCACCGCATTCTTCCGCTGCTGGATGCGGACGCTATCCGGAAGAACCCCAAGTGGTTCGGCGGCTATTCCGACGTCACCGCCCTGCACCTGTTTCTGAATCAGGTCTGCGGTCTCGCCACCTTCCACTGCACCATGCCATCTACCGAGCCGAACCCGAATACATGCACACTCGACTATCTGAAAAAGGCCCTGTTCGGCGGTCTGAACGGCGCACTTTCCAATCCGGAAGGTCAGAGCATCCGCACGTTGGTTCCGGGTAAGGCGGAAGGCGTTCTCTGCGGCGGCAATCTGTCTCTGCTGGCGGCGTCTCTCGGCACGCCTTGGGAGGTCGATACCAAGGGCAAAATCCTGTTTCTGGAGGACATTGGGGAAAAGACCTATCGTCTGGACAGTATGCTCACCCAGCTGCGCAATGCCGGGAAATTCCGGGACTGCGCCGGTATCATTCTGGGCGCGTGGACGGACTGCGTGCCGGAAATGCCGGAGCGCACCCTGACGCTGGACGAAATCTTCACCCAGCTCATCGTCCCCGCCGGAAAGCCCGCCGTCATGGATCTGGCCTGCGGCCACTGCGCCACCACGCTGGCGCTGCCCATGGGCCATATGTGCCGTCTGGACGCGGACGCGGGCAGCATCACATTGGAGGCGTGACCATGAACGGTCTGGCTTCCCGGCTGAATGCCGTCATGGATGCGTTTCCCGCCAAAACCGCGTTATACTGCGTGGACTTGACCACCGGCACCCCCATCGCCGCCATTCGGGAGAACACCCGGGTGGTCTCCGCCTCCACCATCAAGGTATCCATTCTGTGCTGCGCTCTTCAGGACGTGATGGACGGGAAGCTGTCTCTTGACCAGCCCCTTGCCATCGCCCCGGGGGATTTTTGCAGCGACACCGAGGTTTTCGAACCCGGCTACCGGCAGGACGGCGCTTCCCTCTGGGAAATGCTGTACTGGATGATCGTTTCCAGCGACAATACCGCCACCAACACCGTCATTTCCCTGCTGGGCTACGACCACGTCAATCAGTATTGCCGGGCAATCGGCCTGACCCAGACCTCTCTCCAGCGGAAAATGCTGGACTTTCAGGCCATCGCCGAGGGGCGGAACAACTATACCTCCCCTGCCGACCTGTACCGGGTGTTTTCCCGGCTGTACCACGGCGAAATTCTGAATAAGCCGCTGCGGGAAGTCGCTTTCGACTTTCTTTCCCGCTGCCGCAGTACCGACGCATTGCAGCGGTACATCCCCGACGCCGTGACCGTGCTCCACAAGCCCGGCGGGCTGGATCACCTGAACCACGACGTGGGCATTTTCCTGACGGACGACCGCCCCTATTATCTTGGCATTTTTACATGGGACGGCCCCGCGCTGGACGGTCAGCCCCAGCAAAACCGGCTCATCGGGCAGCTGTCCCGGATGATCTACGACGCTATGAAGGGAGAGAAATAAATGAAAGCCATTGTAACCGTCCCCATCTGCGCCCTGCTGGCCGCCCCCACCCGGGAAAGCACGCTGGAAGACGAAGCGCTGTACGGCATGGTAGTGGACATTCTGGAAGAACCTGCCCCCGGCTGGTATCGCGTCCGCACCCATTACCGCTATGAGGGTATCGTCTCCGCCGATGATCTGATCGTCGGCGACGAAGCCGCTGACGCTTGGGCGGCGCTGCCCAAGAAAATTGTCCGCAATAAGAACTTTTGCGACGTTCTCTCCGCCCCCAAGGTTCAGGGCTGGATCATGGCCGCCCTTCCCCGTGGCGGCGTTCTCTCCCCGGTGGGTCAGCCGGAGAAGGGCTGGCAGCAGGTGCGTCTGGCGGATGGCCGAACGGGCTTCGTCCCGGAAAGCATCCTCGGAGAGTACTATACCGCGCCCCTGTCTCAGGACGAGGAAACCCTTCGTCAGGCACTGGTGGACGCCGCCATGCTCTATCAGGGCACCCATTACCGCTGGGGCGGCAAGTCCCCCATGGGCATTGACTGCTCCGGCCTGGTATCCATGGCCTATATGCTCTGCGGCATTCTCATTTACCGGGACGCCCATATCATGGAGGACTTTCCCATTCACGAAATTTCTCTGGAAAATGTAAAACCCGGTGATCTGCTGTTCTTCCCCGGCCATGTGGCCATGTACATCGGAGAAGGACGCTACTGCCACAGCACCGGCCGCAGCGGGGACAACGGCTTCGCCCTCAACTCCCTGAACCCCGGCGACCCCGACTACCGGGCAGACCTGAAAAACGCCATCACCCAGGTTGGCTCCTATTTTTAAGGAAAGTGAGAGAAAACGATGAAAGTATTTTTAAGCGCCGATATGGAAGGCACCTGCGGCATCGTCTCGTGGCCGGAGACGGAGCGCACCACCCCCTTCGACTACAGCCCCGCCCAAAAGCAGATGACCCGCGAAGTCGCCGCCGCCTGTCAGGGCGCGCTTTCCGCCGGTGCGGCGGAGGTTCTGGTGAAGGACGCCCACGACTCCGCCCGGAACATCGACCCTGCCGGACTTCCCCGGGGCATCCGCATGAACCGCAGCTGGTCGGGCGACCCCCTGAGCATGATGAGCGGCCTGAATCAGGAGAAATTTGACGCCGTATTCTTCACCGGCTACCACGCCTGGGCAGGCTGCCCCGGCAATCCCCTGAGCCACACCATGAACGGCCGGAACAACCACGTTTTCCTCAACGGCACGCTGTGCAGTGAATTTCTCATCAACGCCTACACCGCCGGATACTACGGCGTCCCCGTGGCGCTGCTCACCGGCGACAAGGCGCTGTGCGACTTTGCCAAAACCCTGATCCCCGCCATCACCACCGTACCCGTGAACGAGGGTCGGGGCGGCAGCGTCACCTCCCTGCACCCCGACGAGGCGGTGGAGCGCATCGAAGCGGCGGCGAAGGAAGCGGTCGCCAAGGCGGCGCAGTGCGTCGTCCCCATGCCGGAGCATTTCCACATGGAGATCGATTTCGTCAAGCACCATGTGGCCTACTCCAAGAGCTTCTACCCCGGTGCGACCCTGAAAGATGACAAATTCGTCTGCTTCGACTCCGACGACTGGTACGAGGTTCTGCGCTTCTGCCACTTCGTTCTCAGCGACGGTTAATTCCAAAAGCACGGCTCGAAAGCCGTGCTTTTGCCTTGCAAATTGCATTTTTTGTGCTATAGTAAAAGAAAAAAGGAGAAAGAAAGATGAGCAAAGAATTCCTTTACACCCTGCTTGACAGCATGTCCGTTTCCGGCCACGAAATTCCGCTGCAAAAGAAGGTCATCGCCGAGATGACCCCCCACTGTGACAAGATCATCACGGATTATACCGGCAACGTCGTCTGCGTGCTGAACCCCGACGCGCCCTTCAAGGTGATGCTTGCCGCTCACATTGACGAGATCGGTCTGATCGTCACCCACATCCAGCCCGACGGCCTGCTCCGGGTGTCCAAATCCGGCGGCATTTTCCCCGGCGTTTATCCCGGCCATCAGGTGGCCGTCCACGGCTATGCCCAGACCGTCTACGGCGCGGTCGTCCGCAGCAAGGACATGGACAAGGCCGACCTGAAAGCGGACGAGCTGTACATCGACATCGGCGCGAAGGACGCCGCCGACGCCCGGAAATACGTGCAGGAGGGCGACCCCGTCCACATGAACACCTACCATCAGGAAATGCTCAACGGCTTTCTCTCCGCCCGTGGCATTGACGACCGGGGCTGCGCCTACATCATTCTGGAAGCCCTGAAACGGGCAAAGGCCATGGGCTGCTCTGTAGGCGTTTACGCCGCCACCACCGTGGGCGAAGAAACCACCGGCCGGGGTTCCTACTGGGTCGGCTCTGCCATCCGTCCCGACGTTGCCATCGTCACCGACGTCACTTTTGCCTCCGATTATCCCGGCGTGGATGCCAAGCAGTCCGGCGAGGTGAAGCTGGGCTGCGGCGGCGTGCTCTGCAACAGCTCCATCGGCAGCCAGAAGGTCAACGACCTAATGAAAGCCGTGGCGAAGGAGCATAACATCCCCTACCAGATCGAGTCCTACATGGGCAGAACCTACACCGACGCGGACAACCTCCACGTCACCGGCACCGGCGTGGTCACAGCGCTGCTGTCCCTGCCCCTGCGGTACATGCACTGCCCCTGCGAGGTGTGCCACATGGACGACATCGAAAACTGTATCGAGCTGCTGGCGCAGTTCCTGTGCCGCATCGATGAGCATATTGATCTCGACCCCTTTCACTGATCTCAAAATCTAAAACAGGGAGGAAACCATCATGACTTATCAGGAAGTTCTTGAAAACGCACGTGCGGTTCTCAGCAAAAACTGCAAAGCCTGCCCCGTCTGCAATGGCAAAGCCTGCGGCAACCACATTCCCGGCCCCGGTGCCAAGGGCGTTGGCGACACCGCCATCCGCAACTACGAAAAGTGGCAGGACATCCGTGTCAACATGGACACCATTCACCCCTGTGTGACGCCGGACACCTCTCTGAACCTGTTCGGCAAAACCTTCCGCTATCCCTTCTTCGCAGGCCCCGTGGGCGCCGTCACCGTCCACTATAGCGACAAATATGACGACATGGCTTACAACAACATTCTCGTAAAAGCCTGTGCCGACAATGGCATTGCCGCCTTCACCGGCGACGGTCTGAACGGCGAGGTCATGAAGGTCGCTTGCAAGGCCATCGCCGCCTCCGGCGGCACCGCCATCCCCACGGTGAAGCCCTGGAATCTGGAGACGATTCAGGAAAAGCTGGGCTATTGCCGGGAATCCGGCTGCTTCGCCGTGGCTATGGACATTGACGCGGCGGGTCTGCCCTTCCTGAAAAACATGAATCCCCCGGCGGGCAGCAAGACCGTGGAGCAGCTGGCCGAGATCGCCGGAATGGTCGGAAAGCCCTTCATCGTCAAGGGCATCATGACCGTGGCAGGCGCGCTGAAAGCCAAAGAGGCCGGCGCTTCCGCCATCGTGGTCAGCAACCACGGCGGCCGCGTTCTGGATCAGTGCGCCGCCACCGCCGAAGTCCTGGCGGACATCGTGGACGCCATGAAGGGCAGCGGTGTGAAAATCTTCGTGGACGGCGGCATCCGCAGCGGTGTGGACGTATTCAAGGCGCTGGCACTGGGCGCCGACGCGGTACTCATCTGCCGGCCTTTCGTTCCCATGGTCTACGGCGGTGCCGAGGAAGGCGTGAAGCTTTACATTGAGAAGATCGGCGCGGAGCTGAGCGACACCATGGCCATGTGCGGCGCGGAGAATCTGGCGTCCATCAATCGGGATATGGTGCTTGTGAAGTAACATCGTCTGCGTTCCCTCTCCCGGATACCGTATTCTGGTATCCGGGAGGTTTTTCGCTGGATTCAAAGAAAATATGCCCTTTCTTTTTTCTGAAATCTATGGTAAAATATACGGACTTTCTATAGGAGGCCAGGTTATGGCACATTTTTTGCTGCGTCTCTTTGTTAAAAACGCCGACCAGACCAGCGACCCCAAAGTGCGCGCCGCCGTGGGTACTCTGTCCGGGATCGTGGGCATTCTCTGCAATTTCTTCCTTTTCCTCGGGAAAGTCATTATCGGCACCCTGTCCGGCTCCGTTTCCATCACTGCTGACGCCATGAACAACCTGTCCGATGCGGCCAGCTCCATTGTGACGCTGGTTGGCTTCAAGCTGGCGGAGCAGCCCGCCGACGCGGAACACCCCTACGGCCACGCCCGGTTTGAATACCTGTCCGGTCTGGTGGTCTCCGCCATGATCGTCATCATCGGCTTCGAGCTGGCAAAGACCTCCGTGGGGAAAATCCTCTCCCCGGTGCCGGTGGTGTTTTCCGCCCCGCTGGCGGCGGTGCTGGTGCTGTCCATCGCCGTCAAGCTGTGGCTGTGCCTGTTCAACCGGACGCTGGGCAGGAAAATCAACTCCACCACTTTGCTCGCAACCTCCGAGGACAGCCGCAACGACATCATCACCACCGCCGCCGTCCTGCTGGCCGCCGTCATCGAGGCCGTTTCCGGGCTGTCCATTGACGGCTTCGTGGGTCTGGCCGTGTCGCTGTTCATTCTCTACAGCGGTGCCAAGCTGGCGAAGGAGACCATCAGTCCCCTGCTTGGCGAAGCTGCCTCCCCCGAACTTCAATCGCGTATCGTGGACTACATCAGCGCCCAGCCCAAGGTTCTGGGATATCACGACCTGATGGTTCACGATTACGGCCCCGGCCAGCGCTTTGCCACCATCCACGTGGAAATGGACTGCAAGGAAGACCCCATGCAGTGCCACGAGCTGATCGACGACATGGAGCGGGAGTGTCTGAAAAGCCACAACATCCATCTGGTCATCCACTACGACCCCGTGGTAACGGACGACCCGGAGCTGACCCGGCTTCACATTCTCGTGGACGACTTGCTCAGCGAAATGGACGCCCGGCTGAAAACCCACGATTTCCGCATGGTGCCCGGCGGCGGACATACCAACCTCATTTTTGACATTGCCGTGCCTCAGGACACGAAATTTACGAAGTCGGAAATTCAGGATAAGCTTGAGGAAGCGCTTCGCGCCCGGGAGAGCAAAACCTACCACACCATCATCACCTTCGATCCCATCGCCTTCAATCAGGAATCCTGTGAGCACCAATAACCGTCGATTTTCGGCAGATTTCAATTTTTCGTCTTGCACTTTTCCAAAAAGCCGTTATAATATCTCTGCTGATAGAAAGAAGGTGCTCATTTGAACCAGACGAACAGAAACATGCTGGAAGGGCCTCTGTTTCCGAATATCATCCGGTTTACCATTCCCATTATTCTGACCAGCGTTTTACAGCTGCTTTTCAACGCGGCGGACCTCGTGGTGGTGGGGCAGTTCTGCGGCAGCGTGTCCGTCGCCGCGGTGGGCGCTACCGGTTCCATTACCGGTCTGCTGGTCAATTTCTTCATCGGCCTGTCCGTAGGCGCGGGCGTGGCCGTCGCCCACGGCCTTGGCGGCCGGGAAAATCAGGTCGTTCACCGCACTGTGCATACCGCGCTGCCCACCGCCATCTTAAGCGGCGCGATCCTGACGGTCGCCGGCCTTACCTACTCCGAGACGTTTCTTATCATGATGGGGACACCTGATACCGTACTGCCCCTCTCCACCGTTTACATGCGGATCATCTTCTGCGGCGTCACCTTTAACATGGTGTACAATTTCTGTGCCTCCATTCTCCGCGCCGCCGGTGATACCAAAAGCCCGTTGGTCTTCCTGCTGTTCGCGGGCGTCCTGAACGTGATTTTGAATCTGGTTTTCGTCATCCAGTTCCAGATGAATGTGGCCGGTGTGGCGCTGGCTACCATCATTTCTCAGGCGGTTTCCGCCGTGCTGGTGGTCATCGCTCTGATGCGCAGAACCGACGCCTGCAAGCTATACCTTAACAAGCTGCGCTTTTACAAGCCCCAGCTGGCGAAAATTCTCCGCATCGGACTGCCTGCGGGCATCCAGAGCGCCCTGTTCGCCATTTCCAACGTGCTGATCCAGTCGTCGGTAAACTCCTTCGGTGATGTTTTCATGTCCGGCAACGCGGCGGCAAGCAACCTTGAGGGCTTCGTCTATGTCTGTCTCAATGCGTTCCACCAGTCCGCCGTCAATTTTGTCGGGCAGAACGCCGGCGCGAAGCAGTACCTCCGGGTGCGGCAGACCCTGTGGATCTGTCTGGGGTGCGTTACGGTGGTGGGACTGGTGCTTGGGTCGCTGGTCTACGTGTTCGGCCCCTCGCTGCTCTCCATTTACATCACCGATTCCCCGGAAGCCATCTCCTATGGCATGACCCGTCTGGCCTTCATCTGCCTGCCCTATTTCACATTCGGCATGATGGACGTGACCACCGGCGCGCTTCGGGGCATCGGCGCGTCCTTCGTTCCCATGATGATCTCCATTCTCGGCGTGTGCGGCTTGCGCATCGTCTGGATCTACACCATTTTCCAGATTCCCCAATACCACACGCCGCAGTGCCTGTATCTTTCCTATCTCGTCTCATGGGTCATCACCTTCATTGTCCAGCTGGCCGCTTTCTTGATCGTGTTCCGAAGGTATCTGAAAACAGCAGAATAATGCAGCATCGGCTTCCCGGCTTTTGATAGGCGTTTGTAAAACAATGAATGGGGCGTATCGGCACAGATACGCTCCATTTTTCAATCCAAAATGCGCACACCCCCTTGGCTCTCCCTCTGGGAGAGCTGTCTGATGCTCCCCGCCCATTGGCCGAGGAGCCATTTTTTTCATTTTTCTGGAAAAATGGGCTTGACAATTCCCCGGCGCTGTGTTATTGTATTAATGCACTAATACAGTAGTACAAATCAGGAGGTGTCTATGAACTGGAAATTTGCCGGTGACCGTCCGGTATATCAGCAGATCATGGCAGCGATCCGCGGTGCGATCCTGAAAGGCGAGCTGCCCCCGGGAGGAAAAGTCCCCTCCGTCCGGGATCTGGCCGCTCAGGCGCAGGTAAACCCCAACACCATGCAGCGCGCCCTGACGGAGCTGGAGCGGGAAGGTCTTCTCGTCAGCGGCGGCACCAGCGGCCGCAGCGTCACGCAGGACGAAGCCGTTCTCGTCGCCATGCGGGAGCAGACGCTGGAGGAACTCGCCCGGGAATGTGCCGAGAAATTTATGACGTTCGGCGTAGCGCCAACACAGGCGGCTCAGCTTTTGCTGGGTCTGGAAACGAAGAAGGAGGAATAACATGGAACAAACTGTTCTGACCGCCAGCGGCCTTACCATGCGCTATCACAGCACGCTGGCTCTGGACAATCTGGATCTGACCCTGCCTCAGGGAAAGATCGTTGGTCTTCTTGGCCCCAACGGCAGCGGAAAGACCACCTTTATCAAGCTGGCCGCAGGTCTGCTGACCCCCACGGCGGGCGAGATCACCATTTGCGGCAATAAAATCGGGACGGCCACCAAGGCCGTGGTTTCCTATCTCCCTGACCGCCCCTATTTCAGCCGTCAGGTTCGGGTGGAGCAGCAGCTGGATTTCTTTCAGGATTTTTACGTGGACTTTGACCGGGCGCGGGCAGAGGAAATGCTCTCCGCGCTGAACATCTCCCTGAGCGCCAAATTCAAGGCGTTATCCAAGGGCAATCAGGAAAAGGTTCAGCTGGTTCTGGTGATGTCCCGCCGGGCAAAGCTGTACCTGCTGGATGAACCCATCGGCGGCGTCGATCCCGCCGCCCGGGATTACATTCTCAACACCATCATTACCAATTATGACCCCAGCGCCACGGTGCTGATCTCCACCCACCTGATTGCCGACGTGGAGCGGGTACTGGACGAATATCTGTTCCTGTCCCAGGGCCGCATTTTGCAGGGCGGAAACGTGGACGCCGTGCGGGAGGAAACCGGCAAGTCGCTGGATGAACTGTTCCGGGAGGTATTCAAATGTTTGCCAAATTGCTGAAAATGGAATTCCGTTCCACTTGGAACGTGCTGGGCATTCTGTGCCTGAGTCTGGTGGGCGCGGGGCTTTTGGGCGGCCTCGCCATCCGGTATCTGGTGGGCGCCAGCGCTCCTAAGGAGTGGCTGGAGGTTTTGTGTACGCTGGCCATTACCGCGGCCGTGCTGTTCTTCGTCGTCTGCGGTGTGGCGGCGCTGATCGTTCAGATCGTCCGCTTCGACCGCAGCCGCTTCACCGATGAAGGCTATCTGACCTTCACCCTGCCCGTCACCACCCATCAGGTGCTGCTGTCCAGCTTCGTCACCAGTGCCGTCAACCTGATTGCCGTGGCTGCCGTCGGCGCTGTCGGTCTGATCCTGATGGGGCTGTGCGCCATCCCCGATTTTGAGATTCTCCGGAAAGGCATGGAAATTTTCTGGCAGGAGTTTCCCGAACTCTGGGCGCGGTTCACCCAGGCGGATGTGCTTCAGGCCTTCGGGCTTCTCCTTGTGAACGCAATCGTCGCTTTTTCCAATGAGCTGATTCTCATTATGCTTGCCGTGACCATTGGCTACCTCGTTGCCAAAAAGCACAAGAGTCTCGCCGCCGTCGGCTTCTATTACATTCTGCACCTCGTCGATCTTACCTTTACCGGCGTCAGCATGGTAAAGCTTGCGGAAAGTCCCAACAGTCTGCTGGGTCTTCTGGCGCTCGTCAATCTCATCATGGCGGTCGCCGGGTATTTCCTGATGTACTTCCTTGTAGACAAAAAACTGAATCTGAACTGACCCTTTTCCCCACATCCGAGCCTGTTTCAGGCTCGGATGTTGCATATTTTATCACATATATTTGTTCATCCTCAATAAAAAACGACTTCCCCCGATTTGCACACTGTGACAATTTGTCCACCAATCTTCAAAATTTCCTCACATTTTCTGGCATTATTTCATATTGTATTCTTACGGGATCAATGGTATCATAGAAATAATATACATTTGTCTCCACAACATGGACGCTGTATAAAAGGAGAGAGGTTATGAAATACATCGTGATTCTGGGGGATGGGATGGCCGACGAACCCATCGATGCCCTCGGCGGAAAATCGCCGCTTGCCTGCGCGGAAACGCCTGTGATGGACGAACTGGCGTCAAAAGGCGAAATGGGAATGGTGCAGAATGTCCCCGCCGGGATGGCTCCCGGCAGCGACGTGGCCAATCTGTCCGTTCTGGGCTACGATCCCACCGTCTGTTACTCCGGACGATCTCCTCTGGAAGCACTGAGCGTGGGCGTCGCCATGGAGCCGACGGACATCGTTCTGCGCTGCAACATCGTAACGCTGACCGAGGAAGAACCCTACGCCAAAAAGACCATTCTTGACCACAGCTCCGGCGAAATCTCCACCGCCGACGCGGACATTTTGATGGACGCCATTCGGGAAGCCTTCAACAGCGACGAATTTCAGTACTACACCGGCACCAGCTACCGCCACATCACCATCTGGAAAAACGGAGTTATGCCCCAGCTGGAGCCGCCCCACGACCATCTGACCCACGTCATCGGCCCCTACCTGCCCAAAGAACCCAAGCTGCGGGCAATGATGGAAAAGAGCTTTGACATTCTGAACACTCACCCCCTGAATCTGGAGCGGGCGGCCAAAGGCAAAAACAAGGCCAATTCTCTCTGGTTCTGGGGCGCGGGAACAAAGCCCTCCCTGCAAAACTTTACTGAGAAAACCGGTCTGAAGGGCGCTATGGTGTCCGCCGTAGACCTGCTCAAGGGCATTGCCGTGGGCGCAGGGATGAAGGTTTATCAGGTTCCGGGTGCTACCGGCTCCATCGACACGAATTTTGAGGGCAAGGCGCAGGCCGCCATCGATGCCCTGACCAAGGACGGCTGCGATTTCGTCTACGTCCACGTGGAAGCCCCGGACGAAATGGGTCATCAGGGACTGCTGAAAGAGAAAATCCAGTCCATCGAGTATCTCGACCGCCGACTCATTGCCCCGGTGAAGAAGGCCATGGAGGACGCGGGGGAGGATTTCCGGATGCTGGTGCTCCCCGACCATCCCACCCCCATCCGCCTGTGCACCCACACCGGCGACCCGGTACCCTACGTGCTGTACGACAGCACCCACCAGCGCAAGTCCATTCAGAAATACACCGAAGCCGAAGCGGAAGCCACCGGCAATTATGAGCCGAACGGCTACAGGCTCATCGAGCGGCTGCTGAACAAGTAAGCCGGTAATTAAGGGAGGAAGAAACAATGTCCAGAGTCTATAATTTTTCCGCAGGCCCCGCGGTCCTGCCGGAGAGCGTTTTGCAGGAAGCCGCCGCTGAAATGCTGGATTACCGGGGAACCGGCATGTCCGTCATGGAAATGAGCCACCGCTCCAAGACCTATCAGGCCATCATCGATCAGGCGGAGGCTGATCTGCGCACCCTCATGGGAATCCCCGACAATTACAAGGTCCTGTTCATGCAGGGCGGCGCAAGCCAGCAGTTCGCCATGGTGCCGATGAACCTGATGAAAAACAGGGTTGCCGATTACATCATCACCGGCCAGTGGGCGAAAAAGGCATGGCAGGAGGCCAAAATGTACGGCACCGCCAACGCTGTGGCCTCCTCCGCCGACAAGACCTTCTCCTATATCCCCGACTGCTCCGACCTGCCCATCGACGAGAACGCGGACTATGTCTACATCTGTGAAAACAACACCATTTACGGCACCAAATTCTGGCAGCTGCCCAACACCAAGGGCAAGCCGCTGGTCTCCGACGTTTCCTCCTGCTTCCTGTCCGAGCCGGTGGACGTGACCAAATACGGAATGCTCTACGGCGGCGTGCAGAAGAACATCGGCCCCGCCGGTGTGGTCATTGCCGTCATCCGGGAAGACCTGATTACCGAGGACGTGCTGCCCGGAACCCCTACCATGCTCCGCTACAAGACCCATGCGGACAACGGCTCCATGTACAACACGCCCCCCGCTTACGGCATTTACATCTGCGGCAAGGTGTTCCAGTGGCTGCTGTCCATGGGCGGTCTGGAAGCCATCCGGGAGCGCAACGTGGCAAAGGCCAAAGTCCTTTACGATTTTCTGGACGCCAGCCAGCTCTTTCACGGCACCGTGGTGAAAAAAGACCGTTCCCTCATGAACGTCCCCTTTGTCACCGGGGATGCGGAGCTGGACGCAAAATTTGTCAAGGCAGCGGAAGCCGCGGGCTTCGTCAGCCTGAAAGGCCACCGCACTGTCGGCGGTATGCGCGCCAGCATCTACAACGCCATGCCCATGGAAGGTGTCGTCAAGCTGGTGCAGTTCATGGAACGCTTTGAGAAGGAAAATCGCTGAAAAGAGGAAGAATATGTATCACATTCACTGCTTAAATAAGATTTCCCCCAAGGGCACCGCCCTGCTGACGGACAATTACGCCACCACGGACGACCGGAATCAGGCCGACGGCGTTCTGGTGCGCTCTGCCGACATGCACAATGTGGCTCTGCCGGAAAGCCTTCTGGCCGTCGCCCGCGCCGGTGCCGGCGTCAACAACATTCCCCTGTCCGACTGCGCCGAAGCGGGCGTCGTTGTGTTCAACACCCCCGGCGCCAACGCCAATTCCGTGATGGAGCTGGCGCTGTGCGGTATGCTTCTGAGCAGCCGGGACGTGGTGGGCGGCATCAACTGGGTGCAGACCATCAAAGACGGTCCCGATATCGCCAAACTGGTGGAGAAGGGCAAGTCCAAATTCGCCGGTCATGAGATCCGCCACAAGAATCTGGGTGTCATTGGCCTTGGCGCAGTGGGCGGCCCTCTGGCCAACGCCGCAAGGAACTTAGGCATGACCGTCTACGGCTGTGACCCCTTCATCTCCATCGAGGCGGCGTGGCACTTGGACAGCCACATTGTCCGGGTCAACGACCGGAATGAAATCTATTCCAAGTGCGACATCATTTCCCTCCACACTCCCCTGCTGGACGACACCCGGGGCATGATAAACGCCGAGGCCATCGCCAAGATGAAGGACGGCGTCATCATCCTGAACTTCGCCCGTGACCTGCTGGTGGACGACGACGCCATGGCGGCTGCCTTGGCTTCCGGTAAGGTCGCCCGGTACGTCACCGACTTCCCCAACGGGAAGACCGCCAATATGCCCGGCTGCATTGCCATCCCCCATCTGGGCGCTTCCACGGAGGAATCCGAGGACAACTGCGCCAAAATGGCCGTGCAGGAGCTGATGGACTACTTAGAAAACGGCAACATCAAAAATTCCGTCAACTATCCCAACTGCGACATGGGCATCTGCCGCGCCGAGGGGCGCATCACCCTGCTGCACCGGAACATTCCCAACTCTCTGGGTCGGTTCACCGCCGCCATTGCAGGCGAAAACATCAACATTGACGGTCTGATGAACAAGAGCCGGGGTGAATACGCCTACACCATGCTGGATCTTGACCGCCACCCCTCTGCGGATGTTGTAGAGCATCTGAAGCAGATCGACGGCGTTCTAAAAGTCCGGGTTATCAAATAAGTAAAATAGTATTCGGGAGGGGCTTTCGCCCCTCCCGAATACGTTTATTGGGAATCTTTGTCTTCTTTTTCCTTCTGGTTTTTCAGAAACTGCTCCTTCATTTTCTGAAGGCGGCGGCGTTTTTTCCGCTCCCTGTTCTGCTTGAACCGGGATTGCAGCTCCGGCGGGTGGTCTTGCAGCTTTTCCTCCGGGATGTTCCGCTGGGCAAGGCGCTTGTCCGTAAACTCCCGCGCCAGGGTGTACAGCACCGACGCCAGCGGGATCATCAGCAGCATACCGAACACGCCCATCAGCTCGCCGCCGATGGTGACCGCCACCAGCACCCACATACCGGGCAGGCCGATGGAGGTGCCCACTACTCTGGGGTAGATCAGGTTGTTTTCCAGCTGCTGCAAAATCAGGAACATTGCCACGAAAGTCAGCGCCTGCAAGGGGTTGTCCACCAGAATGAAGAACGCACCCAGCACGCAGCCTACGAACGCGCCCACCACCGGCACCAGCGCCGTCACCGCGATGATGACGCTGACCAGCGGAATGTAGGGCATCCGGAAAATCGCCATGGTCACGGCGAACAGGCCGCCCAGAATGCAGGCTTCCAGACACTGCCCGGAAATGAAGTTGGAGAAGGTGCTGTTGGTCAGCCGCAGAATCCGGATAATCTCATCGCCGGCTTTCTCCGGAATCAGGGAATAGAGAATCCGCCGCCCCTGCCGCGCCAGAATTTCCTTCCGCGCCAGACAGTAAATGGCAAAGGCGATACTGACCACCAGATTCACAATACCACTGGTCACGCTGCCAATCACATTCACCGCGCTGCCCATCACCGTGGACATCTGATTGCCCAGGAAGCTCATGGAATCCTTCAATATCTTCGTCCATTCCAGACTTTGCAGGTCGGCGATATCCATGATCCATGCCTTCATGTCCGGATTGTCGTCCATCAGCTGCATCAGCTTTGCCGACGTCTGCTCGATGAACGTCGGGATCTGCTCCGTCAGGGCGGCCACCGTCACCTGAATCTGGGGCGCCAGCATTTCCACCACGAACATGATGACCAGCGCCAGCGCCGCAATGGTCAGCACGATGGACAGTACCCTTCGCAGCCCCTCTTTATGAATGCCGTCCAGCTGCCGCTCAATGGCGCGCATGGGTACGTTGAACACGAAGGCGATGACCGCCCCCGCGACGAACGGCGATATCAGATTCCACACCGATTTCGCCGCATTGCTTGCCTGCGGCGTATCCAGCAAAATCCACGCAAAAACGAGACACCCCGCCGCCAGAAGAAACAGCCTGCGCAGCAGCTTTTTGTCTATCTGCATTTTCAATACCCCCTTTTTGCTTAGTATACCGCAAAAATTTATAAATGTCCAGTAAATGTCCGGCGAAAGCTTTGCCGGAGCGGCATATTTGTTCGTTTGGGCGCATATGGATGATGCGTAGCACACAGCATCGGAGGGGTAGCATATGACAGACACCATTGAGAAGCGAGCCTGTGAAGCGGCTGTGTACGTGATCGAAACCGGTGCCACCGTCCGGGCCGCCGCCCGGCACCTCGGCATTTCCAAATCCACGGTGCATAAAGACCTGACCCAACGGCTGAAGCAGTACAATTATGCGCTGTACCTTCAGGTTCGGGAAATTCTGGACGAAAACAAACGGGAGCGCCACATCCGCGGCGGGATGGCCACAAAACGGAAGTATCAGCATCAATAGTGGGAAATGCGGAATGCCAAATTATTGGGCATTCCGCATTTTTGTGCTATAATGCTGTCAGGATTCCCGCCGCCAATTCGTATTATGGTCAGAGGCCTCAATAAGAGAAAGCACACATAAGGACGGTGACACATTGATGGATGAATTTCACGCCAGACGGCTGGTAGACCTTTACGCGGACACGATTCTTCGTATCAGCTACAGCTACCTGAAACAGACCTGCGACGCAGAGGATATCTGCCAGACTGTCTTTCTGAAATATCTCACCAACGATTGTACATTTGACAGCATTGACCACGAAAAAGCATGGATCATCCGAACCACCATCAACGCCTGCAAGGACTACCTGAAAAGCGCCCATTTCCGGCGCACCGTGGCGCTGGATGAGGCTGCGGCGGTTGCCGCGCCGCCGGTGCCGGACACGGAAGTTTTAGACGCGCTGAAGCGGCTGCCGGAGCAGTACCGGATATCCCTGTACCTGTTTTATTATGAAGAATACTCCGCAAGGGAGATTGCCCAGGTGATGGGCAAGTCGGAAGCCAACATCACCCAGTACCTGTCCCGCGGGCGGCGGAAGCTGCGCACACTGCTGACAGAGGAAAGGAGCCAAGTCGTATGAACTACAATGTAAAATCGGAACTGCGGCGTTCCATGGACGCCATTCACTTTTCCGGAGACGATAAGGAGCGCATGGTGGCGCTTCTCATGTCCGCCGAAGCCCCGCGTCAGCGCCGGAGCGGGAAGAAGCTCCTGCTGCTGGCTCTGGCGGCCACGCTGGTGGTGGGTGCCCTCACCGGCGCGGCGGTGTTCACCCGCTGGTCGAGAAGCGCCCAGACGGCCTACAACCCGCCCCAGCAGGTCAAGGAGCAGGCAGAGAAAAGCGGCCTGTCCGTGATGCTGGAGGACAAGCAGAAGGAGGTAGCTCCCGGCGAGGTATTCAGCGCCACCGATCAGGGCATCACCATTACGGCGGTGCAGTCCATTGTGGATAGTTACGGCGCCGATCTGTTCTTCCGGGTCGAGGGCTTTACCCTGCCGGAGGGTCGGAATCCTGAACTTTTCTGGGACCGTGACGATGTGACAATCGACGGCTCCACGGAATTCCACAGTTCCATGACCGGCTGGTTCTATGACGGCACCACCCGCAATGAAGCCGGGGAATGGGTCTACGCCTCCAACGGCCAGCCCGTCGAATTCGGGAACGACAAATATCAGTCCGCCATTTACCAATGGGTGGCCGATGACGGAAGTCTGGAGTATCAGATGAAAATCCGATTCCGGGATAGCGGTGAACGCTATTGGGGCAAGGAATTTTCCATTCACTTTAACGGCATTGGCGTTGGGGCTGAAAAGGGCGGCATCATGGAGGAGCCGCTGGTATCCGGCAGCTGGGATCTGCACTGGACGCTGACCGGCGCGGACAGCACGAAAAACTCCGTCACCCTCACCCCCAACATGGAGATCGGCGACAGCGGCCTGACCCTATTGGAAGCGGAAGTCGGTCAGAAAACCATCCGTGCGGTCTATCAGTCGGATCACGACTGGGACGGTTGGAAGCAGCTGGAGATGCTTTCCCCCGGCCTTTATCAAATCTGCATGAAAGACGGCAGTGCGGTTCGGGTTGTTCCCACTCAGGAGAACTATGCAAGATGGGAAGCAGAACGCATCTGCGAAGTTACATACGAAACCTTCGACGGAATTCTGGATGTCTCTGCGCTGGATTCTCTGGCCTACGACAAGGGTTCTGAGATTGGCGCCGACGGGAAACGAGTCCACACCTTTGACTATATTCCCATTTCATAAGTTGGCAAACCGGCAAAGAAATCGGGGCTTTGCCGTGAACCAAACACCCCCTTATGTAGGTTTATCACTACATAAGGGGGTGTTTTTTCTATTGTCCGGCTTTACCGGTGCTGTTCACACTGTCAGAGAGTATTTTTATCATTTCCGAAGGAACTTCCCGGAATGTCAGCTCTTAAGCGTTCCACTCCGCCGCCCATTTCCGGAAGGCGGTTTTGCCGCTTTCCTGCCGCATCCGGGCGAGCCATGCCCCGCACTTTGCCTTGTCGCCCCGGTTCCGGGCATCCATGGCGAGGACCTGCAGAAGTTCCAGGCTCCGGAGCTTGTAGCCCGCCCGGTTCAGCTGTTCCTCCAGCTGCTCCCGGTCAACGGGCTGTCCGGCGGCAGCATCCCGGCGGGCTTCCAAAAGGGACAAGCTCTCCTGAAGATTTTTCCGAAGTGCCGCTTTTCCGCTGCTGAGGGCGATAATTCCCCGCAGTCCCTCCATCGCCTCGTCAGCATTCTCTCCCAGCGCCAGCTCCGCCCGAGCAAGGTCGGCATACCACACCCCCGCCACGGGGGCATCCGTATAGAAGCGGGCGGGAAGCTCCCCCAGCACAGACTTTGCCTCAGCATAGCGGCCCGCCGCGAAATAGCTGTCGGAAAGATAAAACCGGCAGACCATACCGTCCCGGCTCTTCCCGGGGATCCGCCGGGCCACGGGCAGGAACTGCTCCAGAAACGCCTCCGGGTCCAGATCCATGTGCAGAATACCCAGCATTCCGGTACAGGCGACGGAAGCGGTGATGTTCCCCAGCAGCCGTGCGGCCGTGCAGCCGATGCCCAGCAGCAGTACGGAGGCAAGAACAGGAATGTACACCGCCCGCCCCCGGTTTCGCATCCACACAAAAACCGTCAGAGCCACGGTAAGAGCCAGCGTCACGCCCATGACGATCCGGCTTCGACGAAATCCTCGATACATATCCATTCCTCCTGTTTTCTCCGGCGCTCCACCGTCAAATTGCTGTCCGAGTCTCTGTGATCCAAGCTGTTTTCTGTTACAGATGCACAGTGATGGTATTATAACAGCCCCGGCAGGAAAAAGCAACGGCGGCCGGTGAAAATGCAGACCCAGCACAATAAGGTGTCGATTCCTGACGCGGATTTCAGGACGAGTCACAAATAATCCCTATTTCTTTTTTCAGCAATATGGTGTATAATGACAATAAATCAGGAAAACAGCAATCAAATTTATGCAAGACCATCAATAAATATGTATGAATTATGACCGAATGGAGGGCTGATATGGTACGGGTCACAGCACTGATGGATGACCACGCTTCGGAGCACAAAGCGCTGACTGCGGAGCACGGACTTTCTTACCTTGTGGAAATGCCGGAGCTGCGGCTGCTGTTCGACTGTGGTGCCTCGGCGGTTCCTATGGCCAACGCCCACAGACTGGGGCTGAGCCTGAAGGAGCTGGACGCCGTGGTTCTGAGTCACAGTCACTACGACCACGCCGCCGGATACCGGGATCTCATTGAGGCGGGTCTTGGCTCCCGGCATCTTTATATAGGCCCCGGCTTCTTCCGGAAGAAGTTCGCCTTCGACGGCCTGCGCTACACGGATCTCTCCGCCGGGTTCGGCGAGGACTTTCTGCAAGATCACGGGATCACCGCCCATGTGACCGACGGCGTTTTGGAACTGGACTTCGGCGTATATCTGGTCTCGGGCTTCCCCCGGGTGACGCCCTTTGAGACGATCCCGGAGCGGTTCGTCTGTCTGACGGAAGACGGCTTCCGGCGGGATGATTTTCCAGACGAACAATGTCTGGTGCTGGAGCGGGGCGGAAAGCTGTACCTCTTTGTCGGCTGCTCTCACCCCGGCATTCTGAATATGGTGCGGCACGTCTTTTCGGTGCTGAATAAGCCCGTGGCTGCCGTGTTCGGCGGCACCCATCTGGTGGAAGCCGGAAAAGATCGGATCCTGAACACCGTGAACGTGCTGCGGGAGATGGGGATGGAGACACTGGGCCTGAGTCACTGTTCCGGCGACGCCGCCGAAGCATTGGCCAGAGACGTATCCGGCGTCCGGGTGTGCCATCTGGCCTGCGGAGACAGCATTTTCCTGGAGTAACGGCCTATGCTGCTGGAAGAATTGGCGGAAGATCTGGTCAGCGCCACCTCCGGGCTGCTGGACGGGCGGATCATCAATATCATGAATCCGGATGGTATCATCATCGCCTCCACCCAGCCGGAGCGGATCGGCACCTTCCACAAGGGTGCCCGGGACGCCGCCGTCAGCGGCAAGCCCGTCAGCATCCGCCCGGATCAGATTCAAGAGTACAGCGGCGCCCGGGAGGGCTACAACATGCCGCTGCGGGTAGGCGGAAATATCATCGGCGTGGTGGGTATCTACGGGGAACCGTCCGAGATCCGTTATCTTGCCCATCTGGTGGAGGTCTACACCGAAAAATATTATCAGCTGGAAGCGCTGATACGTCCCCAGTACGCGCAGGGCGCGCTGAAAAGCATTCTGCTTTCCAAGCTTCTGGAGGGCAGCGCAAAGAGCATCGCGGAGGCAGAGACCCTGATCAAGTCCCGGAACCTTACCCTGCGCTACCCCGTCCGGGTGGCTCTGCTGGCGGACAATGATGGGAAAAACCTCACGGCGCAGCAGGCGGAGGCGGAATTCCACCGCTGGGAAAGCGCCGGAGCGCTTTCGGGGACGGAAGATCTGTGGAGTCTCATCGACGGGCGTCTCATCCTGCTTCTTTCCGACAGACCGGGCCGCAAAGCGGAAGACGTCCAGACCGCCCTTCGGCTGAACCTGAGTCTTCCGGTTCAGGCTCCATGGGAAATCCAGCGGGCCTATCAGCAGGTGCTTCTGCTGGACTCCTTCACGGACAGCGGCCGCAACCTTCTGAGCGATCCGGATACCCGGCTGCGGTACATGCTTCGCTGCACGGCGGTGGAGAATCAGGATTTCGCGGAGGAAATGCTGGCCCGGCTGGACCGGAATTTCTCCCCCGCGGAACAGAAATCCCTGCTGTACACGGCACAATGCTACTATGCCTGCGAAAAGAGCGTCACCCGGGCCGCTGCCCAGCTGTACGTCCACAAGAACACCCTGCTCTACCGGCTGCACAAGCTCTGGAGCACCCTCGGTGTGGACGGCAGCGGCGAATTCCAGCAGGAGTTCACTGTGCGGCTGATCCTTGAATACTATCTTGGTAAACAAGGCCCTCGGGCCTTAAAATAAGGGCATTGGAAAAATGTCTAAAAGGAGGATACATTCATGCAAACCTTTTTCCTGTTCGCACTCATCATAGCGTCAGTCGGGCTGATGGTCATCGCCATTTCAAAATGGAAGATCCATCCTTTCATCGTCATGACGGTCATTGCGCTTCTGGTCGGTCTGATCTGGGGCGCCGTGTATCCGGAGTCTGAGCTGACCCCCGCCAAGGTCGTAAACAGCGTCAAGAGCGGCTTCGGCGACATTATGACGAGCATCGGCATCGTGATTCTCTGCGGTACCATCATCGGCACCATTCTGGAGAAGACCGGTGCCGCGCTGACCATGGCAAACGCCATCCTGAAACTGGTCGGCAAGAAAAGGAGCGTGGTCGCCATGGGCGCCATGGGCTATGTGACCGGTATTCCCGTATTCTGTGATTCCGGCTTCGTGGTCCTGTCCCCCATCAGCCGTGCTCTGGCTGCACAGTCCAACGTCTCTCTGGCCGTTATGGGCACCGCGCTTTCCGGCGGTCTGTACGCCACCCACTGTCTGGTTCCTCCCACCCCTGGCCCCATCGCCATGGCCGGTACGCTGAACGCAGATCTGGGCCTGACCATTCTTGTCGGTCTGGTGATCTCCATTCCCGCCGTTGTGGTTGCCGTCCTGTATGCCAAGCTGGTAGCCAGCAAGATCGACATCCCCGCCAACTCCGAGTATACGCTGGATGAGCTGAAGGAAAAGTACGGCAAGCTGCCCGGTACTCTGCACAGCTTCTCCCCCATTCTGCTGCCCATCGTGCTGATCGCCCTGTCCTCCGTGGCCGCCTTCCCCGGCAGCCCCTTCGGCACCGGCTTCCTGTACACCTTCATCACCTTCATCGGCAATCCCGTTGTGGCTCTGCTGCTGGGTGTGTTCCTTGCCATAACGCTGATCCCCGCGCAGGAAAAATCCCATACTCTGGAATGGGTCACTCAGGGCGTTACGGACAGCGCTGCCATCCTCGCCATCACCGGTGCAGGCGGCTCCTTCGGCGCCATCCTGAAGCTCCTGCCCATCGCTGATTCCGTCGGCGGTCTTGTCAGCACCGGCATCGGCATTCTGATCCCCTTCATCATTGCCTCCATCCTGAAGCTGGCCATGGGCGCTTCCACTGTCGCGATGATCACCACCGCCGGTATGATGGCGCCTCTGATGGAGACCATGGGCTATACCTCCCCGCTGGCAAAGGTTCTGGTCGTTATGGCCATCGGCGCCGGCTCCATGGTTGCCTCCCATGCCAACGACTCCTACTTCTGGGTCGTGTCTCAGTTCTCCGACATGAAGACCGAAGAGGCCTACAAGTGCCAGACCGGTATGACCGCGGTCATGGGTATCACCATCATTATTCTGCTGTTCGTGATTTCTCTGTTCATCTGATCATACATCCCAAGCCGGGCCGCCGCTGCGGCGGCCCGGCACTTTTCTTTTTCTGAGGAAATCAGAAGCTCCGGCCATGCGGCATTAGAGGCCGCGCCGCCGGTTTTGTCCCTTCGGACTGAAAATTTGAATTACGACCCATTAAAGGAGCATGAACCATGCATATGGAAGACCAGAAAATCCGGGAGGACGCCCGGAAAATAATGGATGCGGCACTGCACGCGGCGCTGCCGGATACCGCCGTGGAGAAGGCGCTGGCGGAGATGCCCGACGCTTCGGGCAGACTCATCCTTGTGGCCGCGGGCAAGGCCGCGTGGCAGATGGCCGCCGCCGCGTACCGGATCCTTGGGGAAAGGATCGACGACGGCATCGTCATCACCAAACACGGCCACGCCATGGGCTCCATCGGCAATCTGACGATCCGGGAAGCCGGGCATCCGGTGCCCGACGCGGACTCCTACAACGCCACGGAAGCGGCCCTGACCATGACGGCCGGATTGAAGGAAACGGATACAGTCCTGTTTCTGCTGTCCGGCGGCGGCTCGGCGCTGTTTGAAAAGCCCCTGATCCCACCGGAGGAAATGGATGACATCACCCGGCAGCTGCTGGCCTGCGGCGCGGACATTGTGGAGATCAACACCCTGCGCAAACGGCTGTCCGCCGTAAAGGGCGGTAAATTTGCCCAGCACGCAGCCCCCGCCCGGGTGTATTCTGTGGTTCTGTCGGACATTCTGGGAGACCCGCTGGACATGATCGCATCCGGCCCCGCCTATCCGGACAGTTCCACCGCCGAACAGGCCCGGGCCGTTGTAAAAAAGTACGGGCTGAAGCTTTCGGCAGCTGCTCTGGAGCTGCTGGACAGGGAAACCCCGAAGCAGCTGGACAATGTGACCACCCGCATCACCGGCTCCGTCCGGCAGCTGTGCGCCGCGGCGTCCGAAACCTGCCAAACGCTGGGCTATACCCCCGTTGTTCTGACGGCATCACTGGCCTGTGAGGCCCGGGAGGCCGGCGCGTTTCTGGGAGCCGTCGCCCAATACCATCAGGATTCGCCCCGGTCCCTCGCCTTTATCGCGGGCGGTGAGACCGTGGTGCATCTGACGGGAACCGGCAAGGGCGGACGAAATCAGGAAATCGCGCTGGCAGGGGCGAAGCTTCTGGACGGTCTTGCGGGCACGGCCCTGTTCTCCCTCGGCTCCGACGGCACCGACGGCCCCACTGACGCGGCAGGTGGTATCGTCACCGGAGAAACAGCCGGGACACTGCGGGAAGCCGGTGTGGACATTGACCGTGTTCTGAAGGACAACGACGCCTACCACGCGCTGGCAAAGGCCGACGGCCTGATCTTTACCGGCCCCACCGGCACCAATGTCAACGACCTGACGGTGCTGCTGATTCGGCGATAAACCAAACCCGCACTTCTCAGGGCTGCCTTTGCAGGCAGCCCTTTTTTTGTAAAAAATGATTTCCCTGGAACGGACGTTATACGTTATAATAGCGCAAAATACCTTACAGACCGCACCCCTTCTGTCAAAAAAGGCCAACCGCCTTTTTGACAGTCTAAGCGGCTGGTTTCCCCGCCGCTGCCTTCGTCCTACAGATCGTCCGCGTCCTGCACCGGCTTTTCCTCCGGGTGCTTGACCAGCCCCGTGTAGCTGCCAAAGGGGTCGGTCACGATCTTCTCTTTTTTCGCCATGTTCTCACCTCCATGGCTATTGTCTGCCCATCGGCGGCAATTATGTTGCATTTCCCGTCTGGAAATGATAGACTATAGGAAAAACGAAGGGAGATTTGCCATGTTCAGCATCACCCTGATCACCATGGGCAAGCTCAAGGAAAAATTCTACATTTCCGCCGCCGAGGAATACAAAAAACGTCTGGGCGGGTACTGCGCCTTTACCCTTCTCGAGCTGCCGGAAGCACGGCTTCCCGAAAATCCCTCCCCCGGCGAGATCGAGGCGGGGCTGGAAAAGGAAGCCGAGCTGATCTTCTCCAAAATTCCCAAGGGCTCCTGGTTCTGCGTCCTCACCCCCGAAGGGAAGGAGCTGTCCAGCGAAGCCTTCGCGGACAAGCTCCGGGACGTGAAAAATTCCGGCAAATCCAGCGCCTGTTTCTTAATCGGCTCCTCCTTCGGCATGTCCCCCCGGGTCAAGCAGCGGGCGGATTTCCGCCTCTCCATGGGGGCGATGACCTTTCCCCACCATCTGGCGCGGATCATGGTTCTGGAACAGCTCTACCGGGCAGAAGCCATTCAGGCGGGAAGCAAGTATCATAAATAGACCTCTTTTAAGGCTCCACGCATAGGCGCGGAGCCTTTTCCGCGTCCAATGTGTTTGCTTTTCAGGTGAGTGTGTTTATTTTATATGAAGTACCTTGACAGACGAGGTACTTTGTGTTATACTGCTCGCGTAAGGAGGGATGCCTGTGTCTATTGCCGGTGATTTGATACGGGGGCATACCGACGCCATCATTCTGGCGCGGCTGCTTCGCGGCGACAGCTACGGCTACGAAATCAACAAAGTCATTTCTACTCTCTCCAACAACCGCTTTGAGCTGAAGGAAGCGACCCTTTACACGGCGTTCAAGCGGCTGGAGGAGCTGGGCTACATCGCCTCATACTGGGGCGACAGTGGCGCAGGCGCACGGCGGCGCTACTACACCATCACATCCGCAGGACGGGAAGCCTGCCACCGTCTGCTGGGAGAATGGCAGGAAACGAAAGAAATTATGGATAAACTTCTGGAAGTGGAGGAGAAATTATGAGAGAGCAGCTGATTCAGTACGTGCAGCTCCTGTTCGCGGGAGCTGCGGATTGCGACGATACCCGGCAGGAAATTCTGCAAAACACCTTAGACCGCTACGACGATCTGGTCGCCGCCGGAAAAACGCCGGAAGCCGCCTACCGTCTTGCCATCATGGGCATCGGCGACATCAACGAAATTCTGGGCAGAACGTCTGGCACACCTGCCGTCATGCCCGTCCCGGCGGTCAGCCAGGAAAAGCAGGACACCCCGACGAAGAAAATTCTCCGCGCCATTGGAGTGGGACTGTACATTCTCTGCCCCCTTCCGCTATTCAGCGACGGAGGAACCGACGGCCTGTGCGGGACGCTGATCTTCATTGCCATCGCCACGGCACTGGTGATTCTTGGGGCGAAGAAGGAAGGCTCGGAATCAAAGTCCGGCACGGCTGAAAACACCACCCCCGAAACGGAGCTGAAAAAAAGCGTCAGCGGTCTGATCTGGGCAATTGGCCTTGCGATCTATTTCATTGTCAGCTTCCTCACGGGCGCATGGTACATCACATGGGTGATCTTCCCCATCACCGCCGCCGTGCAGGGGCTGGTCAAAGCCATTCTTGACCTGAAGGAGGGTAAATAAGATGAAAAGCAATGCAATCGTTCGCATCGTCATCTGGAGCGTTGTGATTCTGGTGCTGCTGGCAGTCCTCATTGCCGGGTTGGGCAACAACCTCTTCACGATGTTCCACGGCAGCACCGATACGGTGTACCACAGCACCGATGTCGCAGCCTCCGAGTCTCCATCGGGTCAGTCCGATACTCCCATCGCAGAACGCTCTGTCTCCGTGGTATCGCAAACCAGTGTCTACACCATGCCCAACACCCAATCTGCTTCTGTCGGCGCACTGAATGTGGGCGACAATGTGGTCATTGACCGTTCCGAGGAGGTAGGTGGGGGCAGCTGGATTCACATCACCTCCCCGGTTGACGGCTGGGTTAATGCTGAGTGTCTCAAGCTGAACGGTGTCAACCAGACCGGTTCGGTCGGTTCCGCAGACCCCGCTGCCATCCGGGAAATCAAAATCGAATGGATTTCCGGTTCCGTCACCGTTGAGCCGGGGGACGTGCAGGAAATTACCTTTCTCGAATCCGGCAATGGCACCGACAAATATGAGATGGTCTGGAAGCAGTCCGGCGACGAGCTGGTTATCCAATACAGCAAGGGCAGCAGCACCGCCGGCTTCGGCATTCACATTGACAAAGGCAGCAAAGACCTGACCGTCACCGTTCCCCGGGGCTGGGTCTGTGATTCTCTGGAACTCGACACCGCTTCCACCGATCTGACCGTCCGCGACATGATCATCCGGGAGATGGAGATCGACTCCGCCAGCGGCACCGCCAAATTTGAAAACTGCACGGTCAGCAGTCTGGACGTGGACACCGCTTCCGGAGACGTCACATTTTCCGGAAGCCTGAACGAGCTGGACTTTGAGGCCGCCTCCGCCAGCTTTACCGGCGTGCTGGAGAATGTTCCCGACAAGGTGAAAATGGACTCCATGTCCGGCGGCCTGGCCCTCACCCTGCCCGAAGACGCGGGCTTCACCGTCAGTCTGGACGCCATGAGCAGCGACTTTTCCTCTGACTTCCCCACCGTAAAAAAAAATAAGAGCTACGTCTGCGGCGACGGACACTGCAAGATCGACGTGGACGCCATGAGCGGCGACGTGTCTATTCTCAAGCAGTCGGCAGATGCCGCCGTCAAGAAATAAATTCTGCCGGGGAACGGTTCAACTGTTCCCCGGCATTGTTTTATTTTAGAACTCCCCCGCGTCGTACATGACCGCAGACAGAGCACACAGCGGCGCTGTTTCGCACCGCAAAATCCGTTTTCCCAGCGTGCAGACCTGCAATCCGGCTTCCCTTGCCTGCCGGACTTCCTTTTCTTCCAGCCCGCCCTCCGGGCCGGTGAGCAGACTGACGGTCCGGTATTCGCCGCTGAGTGCCATTTTCAGCGTCACAGCCTGCTCGTTTTCGTAGAACATCAGCGCCTTGTCGGCTTCGGACGCCCGACTCAGCGCGGCGTGGAAGCTGTCCAGCACCAGCACTTGGGGAATCCTCCCCCGTCCGGACTGTTCCGCCGCGGATGCCGCAATTTTCTGCCAGCGTTCCAGCTTCTTTTTGAGGCTTTTTTCATCGGGTCTGGACACGCACCGGGCGGAAGGGAACGCTACGATCTCGTAAGCCCCCAACTCGGTGGCCTTCTGGATCACATGCTCCAGCTTGTCCGCCTTGGGAAAGGCCATGTACACACTGACCCGCACCGCCGCTTCCGACGTGGATTCCCGCCGCTTAAGCACATTCAGCTTCATTTCCCCGGCGTCCGTCACTTCGCAAAGGCACTCCGTCCCCCGCCCGTCGCACACCAGAACCGTCTCCCCGGCCTTCAGCCGCAGCACCTTCGCGTGCTGGGCATTCTCCCCGGTCAGCACGACGGTATCGGCTCGCAGTTCCTCGCCGTCCGCAAAAAAGCGCACCATACGCCCATCCCTCCTTTTTATAATATAGTGTAGCAGAGCGGGCGCAAAGTTGCAAGGGTTTTGCGGAAAAACTATTGACAAATCCCGCTGTCAAGGTTATAATGTTCAGGCAAGTTTGCGAGAGTGTTGGAATGGTAGACAAGCACGTTTGAGGTGCGTGTGGTTACGCCGTGGGGGTTCGAGTCCCCTCTCTCGCACCATGACGAGTGTTCTTATAGCATTTGAAAAGCTGTAAGAACACTCGTCTTTTTTTGTTTTCATCCGGCAATCTCTGCTGGGGCATAGTTGACGAACACGCCCTTCCGGGTATTGACGGTCACATCAGGGATTGGCAGGGGCAGCATTTTAGGGATTGTGATTTCCCCCACGCAGTTATAGTGGATGCGAAGCCGCTGCTCCCACACACCATCAATTTTCTCCGCATTGTAAACTTCGATCTTCTCAACCAACTCGTTGAGCATCCGGGGCGTGAGCTTGCGTGCGCGTGTGTACTTTCGCACCAAAGAGATGAACATATCCGTGGTCATGGCCTGGCTGCTGTGCTTCTCGATTTCGGAGCGGAGCTTTTTTATTTTCTCCGCCAGCTCCTTTTGCTCATCCTCATACCGTCTGGACATTTTCGCAAAACGGTCATCAGAGAGTTTGCCGGAAACATATTTGCTATTCGACTGCCTTGACGGAAGGAGGACTTATGAAACAGTCGAATAA
>OLZC01000068.1_pt1 | contig 55347 bp, 46 predicted proteins | sample 1644391 | NCBI WGS metagenome assembly OLZC01 (sample SAMEA103958140, study PRJEB25191) | human gut metagenome | biome: human-associated habitat [ENVO:00009003]; feature: intestine environment [ENVO:2100002]; material: feces | place: Germany | collected 2013/2015
CTGCTAGCCAGATTTGAACTGGCGACCTCATCCTTACCAAGGATGCGCTCTACCGGCTGAGCTATAGCAGCATTTCCGCCGAATGCTTGGGTATTATACAACGCATTTTCCAGTTTGTCAAGAGTGAAATTCAGAAAAATGTCATTTTCTCGTGCCCCCATCTTCTGTTTGACATTCTGTAACGTTCTGTCTATAATTAGAAATTAGGGTATCTTTACACTTAGAAGAAAATTAAGGCTGGAAAACAGATATGCACAACCAAAAATACAAAACGCTTCTCAATAATACCTTTCTGCTGGGTCTTGGCACCTTTGGCTCCAAGCTGCTGACCTTTTTGATGGTCCGGTTCTATACCGGTGTGCTGAGTCCCTCGGACTACGGCACGGCAGACCTGATCATGCAGACGGCCAATCTGCTGATCCCCATCGCCTCCCTGGGCATTACCAATGGCGTCTTCCGCTTCGCCCTGGACCGGGTCTCTCAGCGAAAAACCGTCTTTACCGGCGGGCTGATCACCATTCTCCTTGGCTCGGCAGTGCTGCTGCTTGCCTGTCCGCTGCTATCCTACAGCAGCTCTCTCAAGGAATATGCGGTGCTGATCTGCGCCTACACCCTGGCCTCTAACCTGCACAGTCTGTGCGCCCAGTATGTCCGGGCCGAGGGAAAAACCGGTCTGTTCGCCCTGCAGGGCATCCTCAATACTGCCCTGGTCATCTTCTTCAATATTCTCTTCCTGCTGTTCTTCAAACTGGGAGTTCTGGGCTATGTGATGTCCGTCGTGGCTGCGGATGGGCTGTGCACACTGTATCTGGTGCTGCACGAGAAGCTCTGGACGGTCTGTACGCCCGATCCGGAAAAGCCCCTGTGGAAATCCATGCTGCGCTACAGCATCCCCCTGATTCCCACCACCATCTTCTGGTGGATCACCAGCGTGTCGGACCGGTACATGATCGCCTATTTTCTGGGCACAGAGGCCAACGGTCTGTACGCCGTGGCCTGCAAAATTCCCACGGTTCTGACCCTGCTTTCCACCATTTTTCTGGAGGCCTGGCAGTTCTCCGCCATTGAGGAAGCCACCGGCGACCGGGAGGTACATATCCGGTTTTACGGTCATGTCTGGAGCGCTTTTCTCTCCGCCATGGTCATGGCGGGCAGCGTCCTCATCGTCCTGTGCCGGGTAGAGATTCGGCTGCTCTCTGCCGCCCGCTACTTTGAAGCCTGGAAATATGTGCCGGTGCTCAGCATTGCCATGGTCTTCTCCGCCTTTGCCTCCTTCATGGGAAGCGTGTATGTGGTCACGGAAAAGAGCCGTCTCTCCTTCCGGACCACCCTGTGGGGCGCTCTGGCCAACATCCTCCTGAACCTGCTGCTCATTCCCCGCATCGGCATTCAGGGTGCAGCCATTGCAACGCTGGCCAGCTATGTGCTCTGCTTCTCCATCCGTGCTGTCAGTGCCAGGAAGCTCATTCCCTTCCCCCTGCGCTTCACCCGTCTGGTTTTCAGCGCCGCGCTGCTTGGCATCCAGAGCCTGCTGTGCTTTGTAAACAGCCCCATCCAGCCCATCGGGCAGATTGTTGCGCTGCTGCTCCTGCTGGTGGTAAACCGGAAGCCCTTTGTGCAGACCGTGCAGCAGCTGCTGCATCTGGTCAAGCGCAGAAGATAACCAGAAAGCATGAACTCCCGCCCCGGCATTTTTCCGGAGCGGGAGTTTTTCTGGCTTTTATTTCACAGGGATCTCGTAAAATTCCTCAACTGTGGGCTTGCCCTCCGCATCTCGCTGCCAGTCCTTGAAGAACAGCAGAGATTCCACCTGGCTGGGGTCGAGAATGGCATCAAACATATTGGATTCCACGAAGTAAATCATCTTTTCCTGGTCCTCAAAGCCGCTGGTGCCCGGCACACAGAGATATTGCGCGCCGTCTTTCATGCAAACGCCATAGATGGCCTGGGGCAGTGTCACCAGCTCGTCCCAGCCATCCCACAGCGCCGGAACCTGATAGCGGGTGCGGATGGTCTTCTGTCCGATTTCGGCGTCCAGGAGGATGACCCCGGTGTCGCCGATTTCGGCGTTGGGGGCGATGGAAATGTTGTCCCCCGTTCCGGTCAACGTCCATTTGAGCGTCCAGTTGCCCTGCACCACTGGATCATAAGGGGCGGCCTTCTGGGTAGAATCAAGGCCAATATCCGGGAACGTCACCTGAATTTCCCTGCCGAAATATCTGCCGTCGGTTTTCTGGAAGGAGATATACTCGGTATACTCCAGGCTTCCGTCGCCATCCGCATAGCGGAGAATGACACTGCCGTCCGCATCCTTCTGCACCGGCGTTCCGTCTGTATAAACCCGTTTTCCCTGGGCATTATGGGTCGTTCCGTCAAAGAAGCTGCCGCTGCAGGAGCTGAAAAAGTTCTCGTCAGACCCATCCAGGGTGACCACCGGCCACACCGCGGGATACCGTCCCTCGGGCAGCTCGAAGCCCTGAATCCGGAAGGTAAGCTCCGCCCGGTAATTATCCACAATGGTCTGCACCAGGCTGATGGTGATCCCCTGATCCGTGACGGACAGCACCTCCCCGGTATTCTCCGCCGTCTGCGTCTCCGAAACCACGGTAGCCAGGCCGCTCTTTTCCGCCTGCTCCTTGATCTGCTCCGAGGGCTGGTATCTTGCCTGGGCAGTGTTGGACCACCGGGTGTACAGCCCCGCACCTGTGAGCAGCAGCATAGTGGAAACCATGGCGGCGATCAGCAGGATCTTCAGGTGTCCCGTCTTCGGTTTTCCGCTCTCGGAATTCCCGGAAACGGTTTCAAATTCCGCTTCCTGAATATATTGGGGATTGATAAACGTCAGTCCGATCATCGTTTTTCTGCCCTTCATATAGCGATTCCCTCCCGCTCCAAATAGTCCTTCAGCTTTGCTCTCGTGCGGAGCAGCTGCATTTTTACCTTGCTTTCCGTCATGCTGTACCGTTTGGCTATATCCGCCACCGTATCGGCGTACCAGTACCGTCGCAGGAAAATCAGCCGGCTGTCCTTGGGCAGCTCCCCCAGGAAGCCGTCCAGTGCCTTCCCGATCTCCCTCCCTCGAATGGCATTCTCCTGGCTGGAATCCGGAATGCACAGCTCCAGCTCCTCTGTAATGGGGATGATCTCTGCCTTCCGCTTGGAGGCCTGCTGCCAGTCCAGCAAATTCAGCGCCAGATTCCGGCAAATGGCCGCTAAGTAGGCATAGAAAAACCGTGGCCGTGCCTTGGGGATCGTATTCCAGGTTTTGAGATAGGTGTCGTTCACCACCTCTTCCGAATCCGCCTGGTTGTTCAAGATCCGTCTGGCAAGGCCGTTCAGCCGCCTGCCGTAGGCCGCATCGGTATAGCCAATGGCATCCTCGCTGCGGCTCCAAAAAAGTTCAATAATCTCTGTATCTGTCATAACGCACATCCTTTCCGTTTGGGCCCTTCACCCTTGTAGACAGGAAACAGGAACGGGAGGTCACATTTTGGTGCAGGAAGAATCAAAATATATTATAATACATATTATTGGACATCTCGTCAATTTGCTGCACGCCGCACCGGTCGGAAGGGGCACCTAATGCGCAGCCGCATGGGCGGCCCCAACATTGGCCGGCGTCCTACCTACGCAGAATATGTGCAGGATTTGATTCGCAGCGACGAGATGAACCGCTCGGAGGACTACACGCCGCCTATAAGGACCTACGCCTTCTATGACCTGGACGGAAACGGAACCGAGGAGCTGCTGATTTTCAGTGACGATCTCATCACCAGCGTCGTCGGTATGAAGGACGGCCTTACATATGAAGGAAATGATTTGATTTTATTTGGCGGCTTACGCCGCCAAACTCTGCGAGGCTTTTTTGACAAGCTGAAAGCACCCAACCGGGTGCTTTCTCATTCGCTTTTGAGTATACAACGGAAAATAAAGATAATGGTATGGTTATAGATGTAATTGCTGGTATTTCCTCCATATTTATTTGTATTTTGTGTGTAAAGATAGAACCATGCCAACCACTTTATCGGGTATGGTCTTAGTTTAACATTAACAGGGGCCATGGCAGCTCCCATATTGTTGGCATCCTGAATGCCCAGGTCCGTCACGGTGCCGATGGTTGCCGCCGTAATGCGCGGCCCCTTGCCGCTGCGGCACACCAGCACCGCCCCGGAGCCCGTCACCGTCCACTGGGCGGTGGGCGTCCTCTGGCCGCCATAACCCAGTGGGAAGCGGTACTGCCGCTCGGAGGAGGCAAAATGGGAGCTGGTCTGGGCCGCCGCCCGGTCCGCGATTCCTGCGGTGATGGCCAAAGAGGCCAGCAGCAGGCTCTCCGCCATGGTGGAGCAGGCCCCATAGAGCCCCAGGTGGGGCAGCCCCGTATTGCGCACGGAAAACGCCGAACCGATGCACTGGTTCAGCAGGTCTCCGGAGAGCACCAAATCCAAATCAAACCGCTGGATTTCTGCCTTTTTCAGCAGCAAGCTCAGGGCCTGCTCCTGCATGGCCTTCTCCGCCTGCTCCCAGGTCTTTTGACCGAAAAAGGTATCCTGGCTGGTTTTGTCGAAGCAATGGCCCAGAGGCCCCTGGCTCTCCTTCTTCCCGGCCACACTGGCCCAGGCCGTGATCACCGGCGGCCGGGGCAAAAGGAAGCTCGACCGCCCCCGCTTGTTTTCTGCCATAGTTTTCACTCCTTTTGGGAGTAGTGTGTGCAAAAGAGCCAGAAAAATACCCGGAAACGCATTTCCTCGTCTCCGGGTATGTATTTTTTGAAAGGATCATCCTACCCGCTTTGCGCCGTAATAGTGCTGGCTCCAATAGCCGGTGGTCAAGTCGGAATAGGACACGGTGGAGCGGGAGTTGGGGGCGTGGATGAATTGGCCGTTTCCGACGTAGATGCCCACGTGGGACACATTGCCGGAAGAGGATGTGATGAAGAACACCAGATCACCCGGCTGGAGATTGTCCTTGGATACGCCGGTGCCGATGTTGACGAACTGGGCGGCAGGGGTGCGGGATACGCTCAGACCCAGATTTTTCAGAACGTAGTATACGAAGCCGGAGCAGTCAAAGCCGCTGGGGCTTGCACCGCCTGCCACATAGGGAGCGCCTAAGTATTTTTTCGCCTCTGCCACAATGGCAGAGCCGGAAACGCTGACACCGGCGGAGCCGGAAGCATTGCTGGATGTACCGTTCAGGGCCGCTGCGCTGGGGGTGACGCCGGTGGACTTGCCCAAGCGGAAGAACTTGGGGCTGTTGGTGGAAGCGGCATTTTCGTAGGGCGCTTCGATCAAGGCCAGATAGTCGCTGCGAATATAGCCGATCTTGCTGCCGGAGATGACCTTGTACCAGCCGTCATTGACACCAATGATGTAGCATTTGCTGTCCCTGGCCACGGTGCCCAGGGAAGCGGAGGCGGTGGTGGGCTTTTGCCGGAGATTGACGCTGGAGGCCGTTACCTTGCCGTAGCCCAGCTCTGCATTTTCTTTTGCAGCGGTTTTCAGATAGTCGCTGTGCATATAGCCCACGGTCAGGTTGTAATTGACCTTATACCAGTCACCCTCCTTTGCCAGCAGGACCACCACTTCATTCTTGGCGGCGGATTTCAAAATTTTGCCGCTGAGGGAGGGCTCGGAACGCATCCGCAGGGAATTGGCGTTTACAAAAGCAATGCCCTGAATGCAGTCACTCTCTGCGGCATAGGCCGGCAGGGCAAGGACTGCACCCAGGAGCATCACGGTCAGGAAAAGACAGATCATTCTTTTGGAAAACTTCATATGGAACCTCCGTTTTGCTCTGGGAAATCTAACAAATATAGGTATCTATGTAAAACTCAGGAAGCTGCGACATATTTGACAAGAGCTGACAGCGAGAGATTTTTCACCGGATGAAGGTTCTGAAAGCGGAGGAATACTTTGTGTATTTCCTGCTTTCAGAACCGCACAGCCGGGGGAAAAGATCCGCTGTTCAGCCGCAGACGAATTTGTCGGAGTCTCCGTCCAATTACTTACCGGCGAGAGCCCGCTCCAGCCAGACGCAGCCAACGTCCAGGGCGGTGTACAGATCGCCTTTTTCGCTCTTCTTGACCACCCGGTCTCTGCTTCTGGCGGTGGGGTCTGTCAGCTGGAGCTGGACGGAGACACGGGTAGCCATGTCGGTGTCGCCTTGCTTTTTGCTCTCCAGAACCTGGAGCATAACAATATAGGTGTCGGCCATGGAGCCGTAATAGATCAGGTTATCTTTCCGCATCAGCGGGTGACCTTTATACATGAGAACTGCTTTCTCTTCAGCCATGATTGGAACCTCCTGTGCAAAATGTAATCGAATTGTAACACATTGTAACCGTCCTGTCAAGCAGGATGTAGAAAAAAGTGCTGAAATGCCTAGAATATTTTTGATTTACGCGAAAATAAACGCAAAATACGTGCAAAACGGAGGGCGATATGAAGCTGTCAAGGTACAAAATAAGAGGCCTTTGCCCGCGGCAAAGGCCCCTTAGCCGGACTTCAGGCGGCAGAAGCAGAGCTTATTCTGCCTCAGTGCTCAAAAAGGTACTCGCGCACCAGCGCCTGCATCAGCTCGTCCCGGTCGATCTTACAGATCATGCTTCTGGCGTTGCCATAATTCGTGATGTAAGTAGGGTCTTCCGTGAGCAGGTAGCCAACGATCTGGTTTACGGGGTTGTACCCTTTCTGGGTCAGGGCCTCGAACACACTCCGGAGGATTTGGCGCATGTTCTCTTTGTCATCGGGGACGTTGAAGGTCAGGGTATCTTGATCCGTCATGGTCTTCAGCTCCTTTTTCAAAAGAATATTTGTATTATAGCTTAAGTTTTCCTTGCTGTAAAGACCAAAAACGGGAAAATTTTCTGTGAACGGGGAAAAACCTTCCCCTGCGGGGAAGAGGGACCGCCGCCACAGGCGGTGGTGGAAGAGGGGCCCCGGATGGTAGAACGGTAGAAAATATGCACGCTCGTACCGCTCTCGCCCGGAACGCCCCGCCTCAGTCTCGGCTGCGCCGAGCCAGCTCCCCCGAAGGGGAAGCTTTTTTGACGTGGGTGCGACGCATCGCCCGGAGGGAAAGTTTTTCCTGAAAATATCTCACCTTATCTCCGGCAAGCCGAAGCTGACGGCGATGGCGTCGTCCACCATGGCCATGTGGGCGTCGTCCAGGCGGCCCATGTGCTCCCGGAGGCGGCGCTTGTCGATGGTCCGGATCTGCTCCAAGAGGATCACGGAATCCTTGGAAAGGCCCACGCTGCCCCCTGCAATATTGATGTGGGTGGGAAGCCTTGCCTTCCCGGTCTGGCTGGTGATGGCGGCGGCAATGACTGTGGGGGAATGCCGGTTGCCGGTATCGTTCTGGACGATGAGCACCGGCCGGGTGCCGCCCTGCTCGCTGCCCACCACCGGGGACAGGTCCGCGTAAAAGATGTCGCCCCGTTTGACCAAGCTGTCCATATGGTATCACACTCCGTACGTCATTTCTTTTCCGCGCTACGCTCTGAGGGCTTATGTAACGCGGTTAGGAGTATTCTCCCACCGGCGTCCCGGTTTTATACTGCGTTTCCTTTAGATACTATGCTTCCGGTTCCGACTCGGTTCGAAAATTTTGGACGACCATCGACAGGTATCGCTGTTCTTTGCAGGATATGTCGGCTTTGGTGGGGTTCCCCGCTTCGTCCAGCCAGATGTCCAGCCGCAGGGCATCCTCCCGGAAGCTGTCGTCAATGGAGAGCCGGGTGCCACCGCCCTCCCGGCCGGAGGCGATGAGGTTGCCGGAGCGCAGAGTTCTTACGAAGATCCAGGGCGCAGCCGCCGGGGTCAGTAGGCCGTCTGCCAGCAGGGGAAAGGAAACGGCCTTGTCTTCAAACAGCAGCTTTCCCGTTCCCGCCGCCACACTGCCGGAAATGCCTGCAATGCTCTCCGGGGCCGTGACGGTGAAGCGCAGGCTCCCGGCGCTGTCCGCCTGGCAGTGCATGGCGAAAACGGAAAGGCTGTCGCCATAGTCCGCGGTGATCTCCGCGTCAAAGCAGCAGCCTTTTTCCAGAATGCGGCTGCGCAGGGCAAGGCCCGGGTCAGTTTCCGGGCCTGCACAGCCGCACAGAAGTATGAAAGAAACCAGAAGTGAGGGAAGCAGCCCTTTGCGCATAGCATTTCCGCCTTATTTCAGAAGTCGCGGAAGGTATCCCAAGAGGTCCGTGGGGAGCATACCGTACTCGCCCAGGTCCTCGGCACACAGGTCCCCGGCCTTTCCGTGGAGCCAGGCGGCACAGGCCGCAGCCTCCAGCGGCTCTAAGCCCTGCCCCAGCAGGGAAGCCAGAATTCCCGCCAGCACGTCCCCGCTGCCTCCTGTGGCCATGCCAGGGTTGCCGGTGGTATTCCGGTAGTCCCGGGTGCCGTCGGTGATGCAGGTCCGGTGGCCCTTGAGGAGCACGATGCTGCGGCTGTCCAGGGCGGCTGCCCTGGCACTTGCCATGCGGTCCTCTCCCACGGGGCCGAAAAGCCTTGCAAACTCCCCATCGTGGGGCGTCAGGATTGTGGGTGCCATTCTTCCACGCAGTATATCCATATGCCGGACAAGCAGGGTTATGCCATCGGCATCGACGACTACGGGGCAGGCGGCGTGGGTGAGCACGGCTGTCAGCACGGCCTCCGGCCCGCTGCCCAGTCCCAGCCCCGGGCCTATGAGTACCGCGTCCATCCGGGGGAGCCGTTCCAGAATCTCCGGGATCGCATTCCGCTCCAGCCGTCCTCCCTGGTCGGGCAACGGGAAAATCACGGGCTCGTTGAGCTTTCCAGCCTCAATGGCATAGATGCTCTCCGGAACCCCCAGATAGACCAGCCCCGCCCCGGTCCGCAGGGCACCCATGGCGGCAAAATAGGCGGCTCCCGTATAGCCCAGACTGCCGCAGAGCAGCAGAATCCGGCCAAAATTCCCTTTGTGGGCGTCTTCGTCCCGCTTGGGCAGCAGCATAGCAATATCCGCAGCAGTCAGTTCCATAGAAAATGCTCCTTACAGTCCGTAAAGCTCGGAATACTTCTTCGTCAGATAGTCGGTGTAGTATTTTGCGTCAAATTCCCCGCAGACCTCCCGGAAGAGCTCCCCGGGCTTTTTGAAGCTGGCATAGCGGTGGATATGCTCCCGCAGCCATCCGGTGACCCGGCTCAGGTCGCCCTTGGCAACATCGCCAAATACGTCTCCCAGATCCTTTTCCATGCAGGCAAGCATCTGGGCACCGTAGGCGCTGCCCAGAGCATAGCTGGGGAAGTAGCCAATGCCGCCGAAGGACCAGTGGGAATCCTGGAGGCAGCCTTCCCTGTCGCTGGGCACGTCAATGCCCAGGTACTGCTTATAGAGTGCATTCCAACGCTGGGGCACATCCCTGACCTCCAGGGTGCCTGCGATCAGGGCCTTCTCGATCTCATAGCGGACCATGATGTGCAGGCAGTAGGTCAGCTCGTCGGCCTCGGTCCGCACCAGGCTGGGCTGGGCCTTGTTCACGGCCCGGTAGAACATCTCCTCGGTGACTCCTGCCAGCTGCTCCGGGAAGTGGGTGGAGACATAGGGGAAGATTGCGTGGACAAAGGCACGGCTGCGGCCGATGATATTCTCGTAGAAGCGGCTCTGGCTCTCGTGGATGCCCATGGATACGCCGCCGGAGAGCACGGTGTAATTGTAGCAGGGGTCAGCGCCCAGCTCGTAGAGGGCGTGGCCCCCCTCGTGAATGACGGAGTACATGGAGGACACCAGATTGTCTTCATAGTAGTGGGTGGTGATGCGCACATCGTGGCTGCCGAAATTGTTGGTAAAGGGGTGTTCCGTCTCGGCAATGGCGCAGTAGGTCCGATCAATGCCCATAACCTCCATCAGGTAGTCGCTGAAATGCCGCTGCTGCTCAATGGGGTAGTGCTTCATCAGGAAGCTATCGTCGATCTGGGGTTTTTGGCCGATTTTCTCCACCAGGGGCACAATGGCGCTGCGCAGCCGGGCAAAGAAGACATCCAGGGTTTCCTGATTCATGCCCTCCTCGTATTCATTCAGCAGGGCATCGTAGGGGGCCATGTCGGGGTTGTAGTAACCCGCAAATTTGCGGCAGTAAGCCACGATCTTTTCCAGATACGGCACAAAAGCGGCAAAATCGTTGGCGGGCTTTGCCTTATGCCAGACGGTATCCGCCTCGTTCAGAAGAACGCTGTAGTCCACATATTCCCGGGCGGGGATGCGGCGCATCCGGTCGTAGTTCTTTTTCAGAACCTCCAGCTCCCGGGCCTGGATGGGGGTGAGTTCCGAAGCGTGGGCGGACAGGTAGTCATAGAGAATGCCGTTCTGGGGATCGGCGGTCAGGTCATAGGAGACTTTGGTCAGCACCTCCATGGTTTTCCCCCGGGCTTCCCAGGAACCCTCGGGGGCAGCGGTGGAGGCATCCTGGCTGAGGATGCCCATGGCGTGGTTGTAGGCAAACAGGGTGCTCTGGAGCTTTTCCAGGGCTTCCAGGGCCTGGGGAAGGGACGTATATTCCATCTTGTGTGTTTCCTTTCCAAGAAATTAGGATAGACCAACCATATCACGAAGACACCTGTTCGTCAAGAAGAGAAAACGGCGGGAGCGCCGCCGCACTTTTTCCGCTTGTGTACAAGATGGACAAGCAGAGACAAGAACTAACCGCTGTGTCTCTTTCAACTTGCCGAACAATCCGGTATACTAAAGCTCAATGGATGAGGGGAGAGAAAAATGTACCGTGTTGTTCTGATTGATGATGAGGCTGTCATTCTGGAGGGTCTGAAACGGGTCGTCAAGTGGGAGAATTACGACTGCCAGGTGGTGGGCACGGCCTTTGACGCCAAGTCCGGCAACGACCTGATCCGGCAGGAAAAGCCGGATATCCTCTTTACGGACATCCGGATGCCCGGGCAGAAAATCGGCCAGATCGGCGAAATGGTGGGCTATGCCGATGCCGCCCATTTTACCAGAACCTTCAAAAAGCTGGAGGGCATCAACGCCAACGAGTACCGGAACCGGATGCGGAATATGAGCTGAGCGAAAAGCACTCAAAATAACAACCTGTCCATGCAAACCGGCGTGCGCCGGTCTGCATGGACAGGTTTTGCTTTATGTACCGTTTTCCGTCCGGAGCTGCTGGAGCTTTTCCTGCACTTCGGTCTCGGTAGTGGGCTCCAGGCAATAGCGGATGGTGGCTTCCGGACCATCCTGTACGAAATACCATTCCAGCTCTGTCAGGTTGCCCTGCTCGTCGAAGCGATAGGTGTAGCGGTAGAGGGGGTTACACCAGGCATTGGAGGAGAAGCTGTACAGGAAGCTGATCTCCCGATCGGAAATGACGCTTTCGCCCTCCGGGAAATAGATGCTGTAGTAGGGCTGGCGGGAGGTATCGTAGTTGCACCAGTTCGCCCACAGCCGGTCTTCTCCGCTTTCCACGATACTGTGGCTGTAGCTGCCTGCGTTGTTATAGAAGCAGATAGCCATATCCTCGCCCACGGCCCAGTATTCCTCGGTAAGGGTGTCTGTGCCGTCGTGGCGGCTGAACTGCTTTGCGTGGTATGGGCCGCTTTTCAGTGCTGCAATGGCTGCGTCTACTCGTGTAATGGCTGCTTCCGCACCGTCGCCGTAAACGCCGCCTACGGCGCCAATGGAGAACTCGGCGTACTGAATCAGGCTCTGGTCACCGTTGAAAAACTTTGCACCCATACGGTAGAGCCCGGCGTCCAGGAATCCGTATACCGGCGACCAGTCCGTCCGGATCATCTGGGTGCGGCTGCTCAGGGTGCTGAAGCTGCCGTCAAAGGGGCAGGTCACATCGCTGCCCAGAAGCCGCTCCCAGTTCCCCGAGTCCTTCTTTTCCAGCCAGAAGACAGAATCTATGGTGTAGGAGCCTGCACCCAGCCCATTCCAGGCGACCCAGACCTCGCCGCCGGTGGGAGTCAGATAGTCGTCATCCACCCGGAAGAAGATCTTCCAGGAGGATTTTTCCGCAGCCTCAAAGGAATCCTCGGGGACCTGGGTGGAAGCGTTTGCGTAGAGATAATCTGTGCATTCCTCCGTATCCAGGGTGATGACCTCCAGACGGTCATGGGATACAAGCGCCTTTTCGCTGTTTTCTACCACACGGTCTACGCTGGTGAGGTTCCTGTTAGAATCGAAGCAGTAGCAGTCTGTGCCGTAGTAGGTGTTTCCATCGGTATCTACCCAGGCAGAGCGGAAGCTGATGAGCTGTTCGCTGATGGTGGACTGTCCCTCCGGGAACAGAAACCGGCGGTTCTGGTTCAGAGAGAAGGGCTCTGTCCAGTCCACGGGGACGCCGCTTGCAACGTCAAAGTCATAGTTTACCATGTTGCTGGAGGCCAGAAATTCACCGGCGTAATAGTCATTTCGGAAGGTGCGGCCTTCCTTGGTAAGGCGCATTACCGGGGAAAGCCCATCACCAAAGGTTTGTTTTTGGCTGATCAGAATGGAATAATACTTCCGCTGGTAGAGGCTTTGCAGCGCTGCCGTGCAGCGGGCCAGGGCGCTTTCTTCGGCACTGGGCAGGGCCTCCCGGTAAATCTGGAAGGGGGCATAAAACGTTGCCGACTGGGTGTCACTCGCTATGACGAGATTTACACGGTAATCGCCCTCAGGCAGGCTCCCGTAGCGGAGAGACCAGTCCATGGAAATGTACTCTGTCTGTGTGGCGCAGGAACGGGATTGCGCAAAGACGACACCAAAGGTCAGAATCTTTCCACCGGAAAGGCTGGGCAGCGGCTCCCAGTCCGTGCCGTTCCAGCGCTCCAGGGAGGCATCGGTAATGGTCATTCCGTCGGAGCTCTGGCAGAACCGCTCCTGAACCTCTATGCTCAGGGTACCGCCGGTGGGGGTACACGCGGACACATAGGGCACAAGGCCCCAGTCCGGGTTCTCCGGGGAGACGGGCATGGCGGCGGTTGTGAAGCTTTCCGGCTTTTCCTTGCTGCTCTGCACCAGAGCGGCCTCCGGGTCTTCCTGCTTTTCCACAGGGTTTGTCCCCAGGCATACTGCCACAAAGGCAATGGCCAGCACGCCCAAAAGACTGATCCAGAAGGCGGGCTTTTTGTAGCTCAGCACGGATTTGATCCGGTATTTTACGCTGACCTCGCCGAAGGCCACAGGGCAGGCGGCGTAGTGGACCTTGTGGGTGCTGCAATCTAAGAGGGCGGCGGAGTAGGCCTTCCGCTCCGGCAGATCCATGAACTGCACCACCCGCTGGTCACAGGCCATCTCAATATCCTTGCACAGCAGGATGTAGCTGACCCACACCAGGGGATTGAACCAGTGGAGCACCAGGGCCAGAAAGCCAATGAGCTTGATCCAGTGATCTCCCTTGTCCAGGTGGGTGCGCTCGTGGGCCAGAATCTGCTGCCGGGTGTTCTCGTTGATTCCGGCGGGAATGTAAATTTTCGGCTTCAAAAAGCCCAGCACAAAGGCCGTTTCCAGCCCCTCGCACTCCCAGCCGCCCCGGACCTTCCGGGCATTCTTCACCTGGCGGCGCAGATGGGCATAGGAGATGAGGCTTGCACACAGCAGCGAAACCGCCACAATGCACCACAGAGGCACGAGGTAGGTTTGCAGCGTTTCCGACTGGGGCAGGCGAATGGTTGGGGGCTGTAAGCTGAACCTGCTTTGCAGGGGGACGGGCAGCAGCAGCCGCAAGCCTGCCACCATCCAGAGCATACAGATGAATTTCTTGGGGGTTTTTCGCAGAACCAGCCGAAGCACCAGAACCGCCAGGATGACGATGCTGCCGCTGACGCTGGCGGTGAGCAGATTGGAAAAGAGGGCGCGCATGGCTCATTCCTCCTTGTAGTTGTCGATCATCTCCCGCAGCTGGTCCACCTCGCTTTTGGACAGCCGTTTGCTGTGGGAAAATGCGGCGATAAAGGCGGGCATAGAGCCCTCGAAGGTCTCGTCCACCATTTCCGTCAGCCGGGAGCGCTGGACATCCTGCTTGGTCACGAGACTGGTGACGGTGGCGTTCTCGTTTTTCAGCACCCCCCGGTCAGCCAGACGGCGGATCACCGTATAGGTGGTAGCCTTGGACCAGCCCAGCTTTTCCTTGCACAGGGCGGCCAGCTGCGTGGAATTGATGGGCTCATGCTCCCAGAGCAGCAGGCAGAAGCGGTATTCGCTTTCAAAAATTTTGGGTGTTTCCATATGGACACGCTCCTTATGCTTTTTATTGAAAGGGAATGGCGTCCTTTCCGTTGCAGGTGACGTTCTGGCTGTCGTAGATGCGGAATACGCTTCCCGGATAGCCTTCCATTCCCAGATCCCGGAAGGTATTTCCGTCCACCCGGACATTCTGGCAGTTTGAAAACTGCACGCCGCCATAGCTGCAGTCGTGGATCAGGTTGTTGATGACCTGTATATTCAGGCTGTTGTCCGCGTCAACGCCAAGGGTGCCGCAGCCGTAGAGGTCGCAGTCCTCCACCAGAATATCCTGGCTGTTGATAAAATGCAGCACACCTCCGGCGCACTGGCTGGGCTCCTGGGTATGGCCTGCGGTGATATGGGTCACATAGATATTGGCGCAGTTCTCAAAGGTCAGCACATCGGCGTACCGGGGGACGCAGGAGAGGACCTTGTCCGTCCGCTCCTCGCCGGAGCCGCGAACGGTCAGGTTGGACACATTCTGTATGATCAGCTCCGGGCCGTCGAATTCCTCATTCCAGCGGTAATTTCCTTCAGAAGTGCCATAGGTGCCGTAATTGGAGGCGGTGCTGAAATCGATGAGCTCCGCGTCCACGATGATCTCCGTATCAGAGGCGATGGCCGCCAGAAATTCATCGGCGGTGGAGACATGGACGGTCGTCTGGCCGGTTGTGATCACCGGTTCGGCAATGCCCGGCTGTGCGGATTCATACTGGCTGTCCTTTTGCACGGGAACGGCATCTACAGTGGCCGTGGGCTGGGTCTCCGGGACGGTTGTTTCCGGGGCAGCAGTTTCCGTGGGGAAGGTGGTCTGCGCAGCGGTGGTTTCCGGTGCGCTCTGGGCTGCGCCGCAGCCGGAAAGCGCGGCTGCCAGCAATGACAGAGCAAGAATAGCGGCACAAAAACGTTTCATGGGGATTCATCCTTTCTTTGTTTGTGATACAAACGAGATTTAATGCATTAGACCTTCTGCCTGCAGTTTAACGCATTAAACCTCCCTTGTCAAGGGGTTAAGGAAAATTTAAGAATTCTACGTTGCGCAGAAGAAGTTTCCACTTTTACGCCATGGCAGAAGTAGTGAACGTGAAAAAACACCCTACCTCATTTGCAGTGCATTCATATGCGCATTCCCTATTGACATCAAAATTTAGTTGTGCTATCATCTAATTAGTTGAACATACAACTAAAGGAGCGATGGTACATGGACAAAACCGGAAGAAAGATCACCAAGATTGCCCGGGAGGTGGGGAAATTCACCGTTCAGAATATGCGTCGGGAAGGCGTTGGGACGGCGGAATTTGACGTCATTCACCTGGTGCGCCACAATCCCGGCATTACCCAGACTCAGGTGGTGCAGGCACTGAATATGGATAAGGGGGCTGCTGCCAAGCGGGTGGCCAGTCTGGAAAACAAGGGCTATCTCATTCGCAAGCCCAATCCCGCCGACGGCCGCAGCCAGCTGCTCTATGCTACAGAGGCCGCAGACGGTCTGCGCAATTCCAAGGCGCACATGGAAGAGGTGTTCTATGCCTGGCTGCTGGAGGGTCTGGAGGAAGACGAGGCTAAGCAATTCTGCGCCACTCTGGACAAGCTCTACCAGAAGAGCAAGGCCCAGAGAAAGGTGGACTTCCGGGATGTGGCAGCGCGGCTGGAGCAAGAGGAAAGCCATGAAGCATAAGGCATTTCACCCGGACCGGGTGACGGACTACTTTCTGGCGGAGTGGAAGGCGCTGCTGATCGTCACCGTTACGGGCCTTGTCTACAACATTGGCCTGCTGGCCGGTCCCTGGTTTGAAGGACAGATGACCGGCAAGCTGGTGGATATTCTCACCGGCAGCGGCAGCTATCCGGAAATGGCCGTACTGGCCTTGGGCTACGCTCTGACGATCCTGGTCGTCCAGGGAAACCGGTATTTCAAGCGCTTTTATGTCCGCCGGTTTGCCAACAACGTCAGCCGCCGCATGAAGCAGGTGCTCTATGCCAAGCTGGTGGCCCGCAGCCGGGAGGCTCTGACCACCGAGGGCGAAGGCAGCATCATGACCAAAGCCATCCGGGATGTGGATGACTGCGTGGAGGGCATGCGGAAATTCACCACAGAGCTCTTCGATACCGGCGTGGCCCTGCTGTCCTACGGATGCATGCTGCTGTACTATGACTGGCGATTGGCACTGATATGTATGTTCTTCCCGCTCATCGCCTATGTTGTGGCGGAGAAGCTGAAAAGCAAAGTCCAGAAAACCGGTGAGCACAGCAAGGAGCAGTCCGCTTCCCTCAGCGCCGCCACCCTGGACCGGGCCAGAAACGCTCTGACCTACCGGGTCTTCGGCCGGGAGGCAGACCGGCAGCGCGCCTACGAGCAGGAGCTTACAGCCTATGAGGGTGCAGCCGTTCGGGCCAATATCTGGACCACGGCCATGTCCCCCATTTACCGGACCATTGCCCTGCTGAGCATCCCCTTTTTGGTATATTTCGGGCAGAAAAACGTGGTAGGCACCGGCTGGAGCGCCTGGGACATTGCCGTTTTTACCACCTTTCTCGCCTGCTTCAACAAGCTGGCAGCCAAAACCGCCAGCGCCGCCAAGCTTTTCAATGCCGTGCATAAGGCACAGGTCTCCTGGACGCGGGTGAAGCCCATTCTGGCTGATCCTGCAGAGGCCCTGCCGGAACACCTGACCCCAGCGACACCAGACACGCTGCGTATGGAAAGCCTGTCCTTTGCCTACCCCGGTGGGAAGGACATTCTGCGCAATGTCAGCTTTTCCGCCAAGCCCGGCCAGATCATCGGCATTACGGGAGCCGTGGCCTGCGGCAAATCCACCCTGGGCAAGGCATTTCTCTGTGAGCTTCCCTACGAGGGCTCCATCACCTTCGGCGGGGAGGAGCTGCGGGATATGGACAAAAACCGGCGCAGCAGCATTTTCGGCTATCTGGGCCATGACCCGGAGCTGCTCAGTGCCTCTATCCGGGAGAACATCTGCATGGGCGACGGGCAGGACCCGGCTCCCTACCTGCACGCAGTCCGCCTGGACCGAGAGGTCACAGAAATGGAGCAAGGGCCGGATACCCTGGTGGGCCCGGAAGGGCACCGACTCTCCGGCGGCCAAGCTCAGCGGCTTGCTCTGGCCCGGACGCTGTACCACAAGCGCCCGGTGCTGATTCTGGACGACCCCTTCTCCGCTCTGGACAAGCCAACGGAAGCGGAGATTTTCCGGGAATTGCGGGAGCTGGGAAAAGGCAGCATCGTGCTGCTCATCTCCCACCGGCTGTACCTGTTCCCCCAGCTGGACCGGGTGCTGTGGATGGAAAATGGCACCGTCACCGCCGGTACCCATGAGGAACTGCTGCAAAAGGTTCCCGCCTACAGCGCTCTGGCAGCAGACCAGGAAGGAGGCCAGAACCATGCATAACCAGGAAAATATCCGCACCGTGCTGCTTCGGACGGTGCAAAGAAATATATGGCTCAGCCTTGGTATTGTGCTGACGGTGGTGGGGGCTGTGGTTGCCGCCCTGCTGCCGCCGCTGCTGCTGGCAAAAATCGTGGATACTCTCACCGCCGGAATGCCTGCATCTCTGGGCGCCGTACTGCTGTATTTCGGTCTGCTGGCCCTGACGTGGCTGCTGGAATCCGCCCGGGAGAGCCTGCTCACCGTCTTCGGCCAGAAAATCACCCACGGCCTGCGCAGCTGTATGATGGCAAAGCTCACCCGCCTGACCTCCGGCGCGCTGGCCGCCCGGGAGCCCGGAGAGCTAGCCTCCCGGTTTGTAGGCGATGTGGACACCGTGGAAAACCTGTTCAGCGCCGGTATCATCAGCATGTTTGCAGACCTGTGCAAGATCATCAGCATTCTTGTGGTGCTGAGCCGGAAAAACCTGGGGCTCTGCCTGGTGCTGCTGTGCCTGCTGCCGCCGCTGTTTTTCTTCACAAGGTATGTGCAGAAAAATATGCTTCGGGCCCAGATCGCCAACCGGCAGGCCGTGGGCCGGGCCTCGGCCTTCGTGCCCATCACGCTGCACAATATCCGCACCATCCACGCTCTGGGAAAAGAGCGCTATATGTGCGCGCGCTACGACGATTTCATCGGCCAGAGCTATGCCGCTATGGAGAAGACCAACTTCTACGATGCCATCTATTCTCCGGTGATTCTGATTCTGAACGCCCTGGTGGTTGGCATTGTTATGCTGCTGTCCGCCACCGGCAATGGCGCTATGCTGCGTTTCTTTGGAATGTCCGCCGGTACAGCCGTGGCCGTCATCAGCTATATCGGCCAGATTTTCACCCCCGTGGAAAGTCTGGGCATGGAGATTCAGTCCATTCAGTCCGCCATGGCCGGTGTGCGGCGGATTGACGAGCTTCTGGCAGAGCCGGAAAGGACAGCTGTCCCCGAAAATGTTGCCGCCGTCCCCGGGACTTTCGCCGCAGAGCTGAAAAATGTAAGCTTCGGCTATGAGGACAAGGCCGTTCTGGAAAATCTGACCTTGCAGGTCTCCCCGGGTGAGCAGGTGACGCTCTCCGGCCGGACCGGTGCAGGCAAGAGCACGGTTTTGAAGCTGCTGCTGGGGCTGTATCCGCCCCAGGAAGGTGCCGTGACGCTTTTCGGCATTCCCGCAGACCGCATCCCGGAGGGAGAAAAGCGGCGTCTGATCGGCTATGTGGAGCAGAGCTTTCACATGGTGCCCGGCTCCGTCCGGGACCAGATCACGCTGTACGATGAAACCGTCTCTCCTGCCCAGGTCCGCCGGGCGGCAGAGCTGGTAGGGCTGCTGGACACCGTTGAGGCCCTTCCCCGGGGCTTTGACACGCCCTGCGCCCCCGAGCTCTTCTCCCAGGGCCAGTGGCAGCTGCTTTCCATTGCCCGGGCAGCGGTTACAAATCCGCAAATTCTGCTGCTGGATGAGATCACTGCCAATCTGGACGCGGAAACGGAACGCATGGTTTTGCAGGCGCTGAAAAATGTGTCCGAAAACCGGACCGTCATCTCCATTTCCCACAGAACCGAGGCAAAAGGGGGACGGATCGTGCCCATCGGAAAACCTTAAAGAAGAATTAACCCATACCCCGTTGACTTTTCGTTCCGTTTTTCGTATGATTTGAAAGAGAAAATGACTCTTTCCAAATAGGAGGATCTGAAATATGAAACGGACGATTGCTTCTGCTGCGGCCCTGTGCCTGGCATTGGGTCTGGTGCTCACCGGCTGCGGCAGCAAGGACAAGGCTGTGTATGTGCAGCAGGTCTCCAGTCTCACCGGAATTTCTTCTCAGGACCGTTTTTCCGGCCTGGTGGTATCCGAAAACCTGACGGAGATCAAGAAGGACAGCGACAAGGAAGTGGCCGAGCTTCTGGTGAAGGAGGGCCAGGATGTGCAGGAGGGTGACCCCCTGTTCTCCTACGATACGGACCAGCTGCAGCTGAACGCCGACAAGCTGGACCTGGAGCGGGAGCAGCTCAGCGCCAGCATCAGCGACTACGACACCCAGATCGGCGAGTTGGAGCGGGAGCGGGACAAGGTCAGCGCCAATAAAAAGCTGCAATACACCATCCAGATCCAGTCTGCCCAGGTGAGTCAGAAGGAAGCGGAGCTGAACTTGAAGACCAAGGAGGCCGAGCTGGAAAAGGCCAAGCAGCTGCTGGAAAACGCCACCATCACTGCCCCTATCGCCGGCCGCATCCAGTCCATCAACGAAAGCGGCACCGACAGCCAGGGCAACCCCGCGGCCTACATCACCATCCAGCAGGCCGGTGCCTACCGGGTAAAGGGTACCATCGGCGAACTGCAGCAGGGAGCCATCGCCCAGGGTGACCGCATCAGGCTCACCTCCCGGGTAGACAACAGCAAGACCTGGCTTGGCACCGTGACCCTGGTGGACTACGAAAACCCCGTAAAGAACGACAACAACGGCTACTCTATCAGCAGCAGCGATTCCTCCAATATGGCCAGCAAGTATCCCTTCTATGTGGAGCTGGACAGCGTGGAGGGCCTGATCATGGGCCAGCACCTGTACATGGAGCGCTACACCGAAGGGGACGACGAGACCGGTGTCATCGTCAGCAGCGCCTATCTCTGCTACGAAGACGACGGCAGCGCCTATGTCTGGGCGGAGAACAGCCGCAGCAAGCTGGAAAAGCGGGCCGTCACCCTGGGCAACTATAATGAAAACACGGACAACTACGTCGTCACCGAGGGTCTTTCCGAGACGGACTACATCGCCTTCCCGGACGAGCAGTATTGCCATGTGGGTGCTCCCACCAGCCACACCCCTGTGACCTATGAGAACGAGGAAGGCGGCGCAGACACGGGCGGCGCTGACATGGGCGGCGCTGACATGGGCGGCGCAGACATGGGCGGCGCAGATATGGGCGGCGCAGACATGGGCGGCGCAGATATGGGCGGCATGGACGCAGGCATGGATGCCGGTATGGACGGCGCCGAGGTGCCCGAGGAGGCCCCCGTTGTCGACGCGGAAGCCCCGGCCGCCGAGACCGAACCGGAAGGCGGTGTGGGCTAAGTGAGCATTCTCAAGCTAACCGACATCTGCAAGGACTATATCCAGGGCAAGGAGCCTGTGCGGGTGCTGAAAAACGTGTGCCTGGAGGTAGAGCAGGGGGACTATATCGCCATTATGGGCCCCTCCGGCTCCGGCAAAAGCACCTTGATGAACATCATCGGCTGTCTGGATGTACCCACCTCCGGAGAATATGTGCTGGACGGTAAAAACCTGCACGACCTGAAGGATGACGACCTGGCCGAGGTGCGGAACAAGTACATCGGTTTCGTCTTCCAGAGCTATTACCTGATGCCCAAAATGGACGCCGTGGACAATGTGGCCCTGCCGCTGCTGTATGCCGATGTTCCCCTGAAGGAGCGCCGGGAGCGGGCGGCAGAATCCCTGGGCGTTGTGGGTCTGGAGGACCGCATCCATTTCCTGCCCAATCAGATGTCCGGCGGCCAGTGCCAGAGAGTTGCCATTGCCCGGGCCATGGTGACAAAGCCGGCCCTGCTGCTGGCGGACGAGCCCACCGGCGCTCTGGACACCAAATCCGGTGCCCAGGTCATGGATATTTTTGACAGGCTCAGCGCCGACGGCATGACCATCCTCATGATCACCCACGACCCGGACATTGCCAAGCGGGCCAAGAAGGTCTATCACATTCTGGACGGCGAGCTGCTGACCTCACCCCAGGGAGGCAGTGAACATGAAGCTTAAAATTTCCAAAAAAGCAGTGATCATCGGCGCTTCCGTGCTGGCGGTGGCCGGGATCGGTACAGGCATCTTTGCCGTGGCCTCCAAGGGCGGCAGCAAACCCGTTTATGTCTACAATTTCGATATCTGCGGCATGACGGACTACTGGGGCGACCAGCAGTCCACCTCCGGCCTGGTCCGGGCGGACAACATCCAGACCGTCATGCTCACCGACACCCAGACCATTACCGGTATCGAGGTCCAGCAGGGGGACCATGTGAAAAAGGGCGACCTGCTGCTGTCCTTCGATACCACCCTGAACGACCTGGCCCTGGAAAAGAAGCGGCTGGGCGTAGAGCAGCTGAAGCTGCAGCTGGAAGAAGAGCAGCAGCGGCTCCAGGAGATCCGTAACTACACCCCCTATACCCCCCGCCAGGATGACGGCAGCAGCTCTGGCAGCAGCCAGGGAGATGCCTTCTCCTACAGCCACTACCCGGACTACGGTGACCGGGGCGATGTGACCGTGGAGGAATGGATGAATACCAACGGCGGCTTTGACGGCAGCAGCCCGGATAGCCCTCTGATTCTCTGGACCAAGCTCAATACCATGGTGGACCGGGACCTGGCCGCAGAGATGGCCCGCTTTTTGCAGCGCTACCGCTACACGGAAGCCCTGAAGGAATACGAGGCGGCCTACGCCCAGTATTTGCAGGATAAGGCCGCCTGGGACGCAGACACCTCCGAAGAAAAGGGCGATGCGCCCGCAGAGCCGGAGCAGCCCCAGGAGGCGGACTACGCCGTAAGCGACTACTGGATGATCCTCAAATCCACGCAGAGCAATATGACTCTGGCAGACAACGCCGTGTTCCAGGGAATGCACGTCTACGTAACCGGCAGCGACTTCTGGTTCATCCCCTATGACGCAGCGGATGCCTACGACTACACCCGCCCCGAGGAGCCTGAACCCGATCCCACTCCGGAACCCGATCCCGGCCCCACCTACACCCTGGAGGAAATCGTCAGGATGAAGGAGGACCAGCAGAAGAAAATCTTGGACGTGGAGTACCAGATTAAGATTGCCGAGGCGGAGTACAGCATTGCCAAGAAGGAAGCCAACGACGGCAATGTCTACGCCGAGGTGGACGGAACCGTGGTCTCCGTGCTGACGGAAGAAGAGGCCCGGGCCAACCAGACCCCCATCATCAAGGTCTCCGGCGGCGGCGGCTACTATGTCACCGGCACCATCAGCGAGCTGGAGCGGGACAAGCTGGAGCTGGGCAGCGAGGTAACCATTTCCGATTGGCGCAACGGTACTTCCTGCACAGGCACCGTCCAGTCTATCGGCGACTTTCCCTCCACTGCCACCTATTACAGCAGCAATAATAACCCCAATGCCAGCTTCTATCCCTTCACCGTTCTGGTGGACGAGGATGCGAATCTGGTGCCCGGATACTATGTGGATATGGAATACTCCCTGTCGGATTCCACCGACGGCATCTACCTGAGCAATCCCTTCCTGCGCACGGAGCAGGGGGCCAGCTTTGTGTATGTGCAGGGGGAAAACGGCAAGCTGGAGCGGCGGAACGTGGTCACCGGCAAGAGCGTTTGGGGCAGCTACACCCAGATTCTCTCCGGCATCACCGTGGATGACCTGATTGCCTTCCCCTATGGCAAGAATGTCAAGCCCGGCGTTCCTACCGAGCAGGGCGACTATTCCACACTGTACGAAGAGAACTGAGGAGGCAAGGAAAATATGCTTGAAAATATTCATCTTGCCTTTGAGGGCATCTGGAGCCATAAGCTGCGCAGCATTCTCACCATGCTGGGCATCATCATCGGCATTGCAGCCATCATCACCATCGTCTCCACCATCAAGGGCACCAACGAGCAGATCAAGGAAAACCTGATCGGCGCGGGCAACAATGTGGTCACGGTGCAGCTGAATCAGAACGGCAATGCGTACGACCTGAGCTGGAGTCCGCTGCCGGACACCGTAAGAGTCATCTCCGCGGAGACCCGGCAGGCTTTGGAGGACATCAACGGCGCTGAGGAAGTCTCCCTGTACTATTCCCGCAGCTATACCGACGGCTTCTTCTACCTGGACACTCCCTTCAACGGCAACGTACTGGGGGTAGACCGGCACTATTTCAGCACCTACGGCATGCAGATTCGGGCAGGCCGGGGCTTTACGGAAAAGGATTACACCGAATTCCGGAAGGTGGCCCTGGTGGACAGCACCGCAGCCAAGAGCCTTTTCAGTGGCGCAGACCCTGTGGGCAAGGAAATCGAATTCGGCTCGGATGTCTACACGGTAGTGGGCATTATCGGCCCCGCCGAGGAGTTCACCCCCACCATCAACAGCCTGAACGACTACTACCTCTACGCCAGCGACGGCTCCGGCAGCATCTACTTCCCGGACAGCCTGTGGCCCGCCCTCTACCAGTTTGACGAGCCCCAGAGCGTGGCCATCAAGGTCAAGAACACGGACGTCATGGCCTCCGTGGGCAAGAAGGCAGCAGACCTGCTGACGGGAAGCCAGATCATCGGCACGGACACGGGCTTTGACTACCGCAGCGCCGATATGCTGGAGCAGGCCCAGCAGCTGCAAAACATGAGCAAATCCACCAATACCCAGCTGATCTGGATTGCCAGTATTTCCCTGCTGGTAGGCGGCATCGGCGTTATGAACATCATGCTGGTGTCCGTCACCGAGCGGACCAGCGAGATCGGTCTGAAAAAGGCCCTGGGCGCCAAGAAAAAGCGCATTCTATTGCAGTTCCTGACGGAAGCGGCCGTGCTCACCAGCATCGGCGGTATCATCGGCGTTCTCACAGGCATTGGCCTGGCGGAGCTGATTTCCGGCCTGATGCAAATTCCCGTGGCCATCAGTGCCCCGGCAATCATCATCGCCGTGGTGTTCTCCACCCTCATCGGCGTGATCTTTGGCCTGCTGCCCGCCACCAAGGCCGCAAACCTGAACCCCATCGACGCGCTGCGCAGAGTGTAAGCGTAAATTTTCAGCAGGGCCAAGAGCTTCCCATACGGGGGAGCTGGCAGGGCGCAGCCCTGACTGAGGAGGGGCGTAACGGGCGGAAACGGTCAAAAATACGCACACAATTTCCGCCCATGGCGCCCCTCTTCCGTCCCGCCCCTCTTCCGTCCCGCCTCTCGGCGGGACGCCTTTCCCGGAGGGGACGGTTTTGTGAAAAGCCTTCCTTGGGCCGTGGCCTGACTGTGGTATTTTTTGCGGAACCCCTCTGGCTCTGCGGGCCGCCTCCCCTTCCAAGGGGAGGCAAAGAGAAATTTTGTCAAAACACTTGCAAAACGAGAATTCCGGTGGTATAATACTCCAGTAATATTCAAAAGCTGCGATTGGGCTGCCTTTTGTTGGTTTGCATTTCAGAGAGCGGGGGCTGGTGGGATCTCCGTATGTGCAGCAAACGGGCTTTCTCCCAGGAGCCGCCGCCTGAAATCACAAAAGCGCAAGTAGGGTTGGCCGGGTGACGCCGTTATCCGTCTGGGGCGTGTCTGCGTCCGAAGAGTGTGCCGGTTTCCGGCAAATGCGGGTGGTACCGCGGAAGGTTTGCCTTTCGTCCCGAATGTGGGATGGAGGGTATTTTTTATACCCAAAATCACCTTTCTTTACTAGGAGGAAGCATTATGAAAGAACAATTGGAGAGCATCCGTCTCAAGGCCATGACCGCCTTGGAGGATGCCGAAACCCCTGCCGCTCTGGAAGAGCTGCGGGTGAAGCTGCTGGGCAAAAAGGGCGAGCTCACCGCCGTCTTAAAGCAGATGGGCAAGCTCAGCGCCGAAGAGCGGCCTGTCATGGGCCAGATGGCCAACTCCGTCCGCTCCGCCATTGAGGAGAAGCTGGAAGAGCGCAAGGCCACCATCCACGCCGCCGCTCTGGAGGCAAAGCTCTCCGCCGAGGCCATTGACGTAACCATCCCCGGCGAGAGCTACTGCGTGGGCCATCAGCATCCCATGAACCAGGTGCTCCAGCAGATCAAGGACACCTTTGTGGGCATGGGCTACCAGGTTGTTGAAGGCCCCGAGGTGGAGCTGGCGGACTACAACTTCACCCGGCTGAACATCGAAGAGGGCCATCCCTCCCGGGACCGCTCCGACACCTTCTATTTCACCGATGACGATTCCGTGCTGCTGCGGACTCAGACCAGCCCCATGCAGATTCGGGTCATGGAAAACACCAAGCCCCCCATCTGCATTCTGGCTCCCGGCCGGGTGTTCCGGAAGGACGAGGCCGACGCAACCCACTCCCCCATGTTCCATCAGATCGAGGGTCTGGTGGTGGCCGAGAACATCACCATGGGCGACCTGAAAGGTGCCCTCATCGGCATCATGCGCAAGATCTACGGCCACGATGCCCAGATGCGGTTCCGTCCCCACCACTTCCCCTTCACCGAGCCCAGCTGCGAAATGGATATGCAGTGCCACAAGTGCCACGGCGTAGGCGAGATTGACGGCCAGATCTGCTCCACCTGCCACGGCGAGGGCTGGATTGAACTGCTGGGTGCCGGTATGGTCCACCCCACGGTTCTGGAAAACTGTGGCATTGACCCGGAGAAGTATTCCGGCTTTGCCTTTGGCCTGGGCCTGGAGCGCATGGCCATGGGCCGGCTGAAGATCAACGACCTGCGTCTGATCTTCGACAACGATGTCCGGTTCCTGAACCAGTTCTGAGGAGGGAAAGAAAATGAAACTGAACAGAAAATGGATCAATGAGGAGTTCGTGGATCTGCACGAGGTCTCCGATAAGGAATTTGTGGAAACGCTGACGGTCTTCGGCCAGAAGGTAGAGACCTGGGAGCGCATGGATGCGGAAATCAAGAATGTGGTGGTGGGCAAAGTCGTGTCCATCGTCCGCCACCCCAACTCTGACCATATGTTCATCTGCCAGGTGGACGTGGGCCAGGCCGAGCCCGTACAGATCGTCACCGGCGCTCAGAACGTCCACGAGGGCGACCTGGTACCCGCCGCCCTGCACAACTCCTATCTGCCCGGCGGCGTACACATCACCAAGGGCAAACTCCGGGGTGAGGTGTCCAACGGTATGCTCTGCTCCTTCACGGAACTGGGCCTGACCCAGAACGATCTGCCCGGTGTCTTCGCCGACGGCATCTGGATTCTGGAGCCCGACGCCGGAAAGCCCGGCGATAACATCAACAAGATCATCGGCAATGACGACACCGTCGTTGACTTCGAGATCACCAACAACCGCCCTGACTGCTACTCCATCATCGGTCTGGCCCGGGAGACTGCCGCCGCCTTTGGCAAGCATATGCGCCACCACGAGCCCGTGGTCCACGGCTCTGAGGCAGGCTCCATCTTCGACCACCTGGATGTAGAAGTGGAGGCTGAAAACCTGTGCAACCGCTACACCTCCCGGATGATCGCCAACGTGAAGATCGGCCCCTCCCCCAAGTGGATGCGGCAGCGTCTGCGTGCCAACGGCGTCCGGCCCATCAACAACATCGTAGACATTACCAATTATGTCATGCTGGAATACGGCCAGCCCATGCACGCCTTTGACTACCGCTATGTCTCCTCCGGCAAGATCGTGGTTCGGGAAGCCCGGGAGGGCGAGTCCATGACCACCCTGGAGGGCACCCAGCGGGCCTTGAAGCCCGGTATGCTGGTCATTGCCGACGAGAATAAGCCCATTGGCCTGGCAGGCATCATGGGCGGATTGAACAGCGAAATCCGGGACGACACCACCATGGTGGTCTTCGAATCCGCCAACTTCGACGGCACCTCCATCCGCCAGACCGCTCTGGCCCTGGGTATGCGCACCGAGGCATCCGGCAAATTTGAGAAGCACCTGGATCCCATGCTGACCGTCCCCGCCGTGGAGCGGGCCTGTGAGCTGGTAGAGCTATTGCAGTGCGGCGATGTGTTGGACGGCATGATCGACGTCATCAACAATGTACCCCAGCCCAGAACCGTCAAGCTGGAGCCGGAGAAGATCAATAAGCTCCTGGGCACCAATATTCCCAGAGAGGATATGGTGAAGTATCTGGACCTGCTGGAAATTCCCGTCCAGGGCGACGATATCCTGGTCCCCTCCTTCCGGCCGGACCTTGTTCGTATGGCGGACATCGCCGAGGAGGTTGGCCGCAGCTACGGCTACAACGCCATCCCCGTCACCGATTTCAAGATCTCCACCCAGGGCGGCTATTCCAAGGAGATGAAGCTGGAGGCCAAAGCGGGTACCCTGTGCCGGGCCATGGGCTACAGCGAGATCATCACCTATTCCTTCGTCTCCCCCACGGTGTTTGACCAGATCCGCATTCCCGCAGGCAGCCCCCTGCGCAATGTGCTGAAAATTCAGAATCCTCTGGGCGAAGACACTTCCATTATGCGGACCATTGCCCTGCCCTCTATGCTGGAAATCCTCAGCCGGAACAATGCCTACCACAATAAGGCTGCCAAGCTCTATGAAGTCGCCAAGGTCTATCTGCCCGTAGAGGGCGAGCAGCTGCCCAGAGAGCCCAAGATGCTCATGTTCGGCACCTACGGCTCCGGTGAGACCTTCTTCACATTGAAGGGCGAGCTGGAAGCCATCTTCGCCGGTCTGCGGCTGAAGAAGGTAGAGTACACCGCCGAGAAGAACAACCCCAGCTACCATCCCGGCCGCTGCGCCAAGCTCAGCGTGGACGGCGCGGACATCGGCGTCATGGGCCAGGTGCATCCCCTGGTTGCCAAGAATTATGGCATGGACTGCGAGATCTACTGCGCCGAGCTGAATTTCTCCGAAATGCTCTGCCATCTGCTGCCCGAGCCCACCTATGTGCCCCTGCCCAAGTATCCGGCTGTCAGCCGTGACCTGGCCATCGTGTGCGACGAGGCCGTCACCGTGGCCCAGGCCGAGAGCATCATCTCCCAGGCCGCCGGAAAGCTGCTGCGGGATGTCAAACTCTTTGACATTTACCGGGGCGTGGGTGTCCCCACCGGCAAAAAGAGCATGGCGTTCTCCCTGGAACTCCGTGCCGACGACCGGACACTGACCGACAGCGACTCCGAGTCCGTCACCTCCAAGGTCCTGAAAGCCCTGGAAGACCAACTGGGCGCGACCTTGCGGTAAGCATGTGACTTATCTGGGGACGATAGGTTTTGTCGTCCCCAGATACAGGGAAAAGCTGAAACGACCGTTGTCGCCACTTGTCACTTAAGTCAGAGCTTCCCTGATATTGGGCGAGGAGGTGCATGAATGGAACAAAAAATAAGATCCATGGTGCTACTCACAACACTACTCTGGGCGGCCTTTACGGCAATTACCATCCAGGCGATGATAGCTCTTTCCGTGAATGCGGAACCTGGAATGGGCTTTTTGCGTCACGTTTCCTATGGCCTGCAATATGGGAACATGAGGCTTCTAAGAAATGGAATCGTTTGTGGCGGATCATTGCTGGTCAGCTGGTTGTGGAGAAAGTGTGCCTTTAACGACAGAAGATTCCATCTTTCCGCACTGCTGTTGGCTTTTTTCTTTTCATGGAATACGGTTATGTGGCTGTCCAGTCAAAGACCGCGGTTGTTAGAACACCTTCTTTTCCTGCCGGGAACCGCAGCAGTGGAAAATCTCTTGTTTTATCTACAGCTTACGGTGAATTATTGTTGTATGATTGCCGCCCTGTGTGATTGGCTGAACCATAGAGATGCTTTGGAACCTTTGAAAATCTCTAAGACTGTGGGGCTTCTTTATAGGGCAATCATCGTTTTGGGATGGCTACCGATCCTATTTTTGAGAAGTCCGGGATCACTGTATATGGATACGGTGATTCAAATTCTGATGTATCAAGGTTCCTTTCCGATCCACGCATCTATGCCGGTGTTGCTTACTTATCTTTATGGAGGTTTGTTTGCATTGGGGCAGCACTTTGCAGGGGATAACGGTGGGATATTTGTCTGTGCGATGCTTCAAATCTGCCTGCTGCTGAGTGCTATGACGGTCGCTTGCCGGGAAGCTGCCCTGGTTACTGGACGAAAGTCCGTGGGACTGGTGCTGTCTCTTTTCTTTGCGCTTGTACCTGTATACCCGGAAATGGCACTGGGACTTATCAAGGATTCCATTCATGGTGCCGTATACTTATTCTTTTTGATTTTCTTCATCAGAGTTCTCCAAATTGGGAAGCGGGCCGATTTTTTTGGCCTTGCCATCTGGGGTGTTTTGGCAGTAGCCACCCGTAAGGGTGGAGTATACTTGGTGGCAATTTGCTTGGTGGGATTGGCAATCAAGCAAAAAGCATGGCGCAAGATGTTTCTTCTGGGGACAGCCGCTCTTCTGCTGGGGAGCTGGAGCATGAACAGCCTCGTTTATCCGGCTCTGGGCATTGATAAACCCTGGAAGAGAGAAAACTACAGCCTTATCTATCCGGTAACTGCTTACTATTGCCAGATGCACGGGCAGGAGCTGACGCCGGAAGAGGTTCAAATCATTGATGATGTATTGGATTACGATACGGTTTGCAAAATGTATTCCAATATTGTAGTGGACGATGTTAAAAATACATTTCACGCATCCAACGATGCACAGATACGAAAATATCTATTGCTGAACGCCAAGTTCCTGATTAGACACCCGGCAACCTGTTTGGAGGCTGTGGTGTATTCCAAGAATCTGTACTACACACCTTTCTCATTGGGCGGGCAGACGATGTATGTTACACAGTGTCCACTGGATGCTGTTGAGGGAGGACGAAAATCCGACTTTTCTTTCTGGATGCCAGAGGACGCTCGGCTAGAGGGAGAGGATAGATTAGAAATGGTTCAAAACTTTCTGCCAGTCAGGATCCTGTGCAGCCCAGGCCTTTACAGTTGCGTGGTTGGCATTTTACTGCTGGCAGCAATTTGGGATAAACGGACCTATTTCTGTTGGATGCTTTTGCCAGTGGCGACCTTGACTGTTGGACTTTTGTTGACCCACATCAATGGTGCTGTGCGCTACGCTTTTCCTCAAATGGTTTGTGTTCCTTTTCTGACTGCAATTTACACTCAAAAGAAAAAATAAGACGCCCCCTCGCCGCATAGGATACGGCGAGGGGGTGCTTTTATGGAAGCGGAACTGGAATTGGGCGGCAGCTCGGTGGGGAAAGTGCAGGCCTTGCGGCAGGGACTGTATTATGTGTTTCACTGCCGCTGTCGGCTGGATACCCGGCAGGCGGTGCGGCTGTGGGTCAGCTGTGGAGAAAAGAAAGAAGACCTGGGGGTGCTGGTACCCATGGACGGGGGCTTCGGCCTGGATACCCGGCGGCCTGTGAAGCATTTGGGGGAGGGGACACTGAGCTTTCGTCTGGTGAGCAAGCACGACGCACCGCGCACCCACTTTGCCCCCATATCCCCGGAGGAGCCATTCGCCTACCTGCAGCGGCTCAAGGACGCCTATCTGGCCGAAAAGGACGGGCAGATAGGGGCGCAATGGGAAGAATCGCGCTAAAGCTCCACAAATTGATCCAGGTGGAAAAAGTACAGCAGGGCCTTTTTGACCTTTTTTTCGTAGATACGCTCCAGGGCCTCCTTATAGGTCTGCACCTGGGTGCGGTAGCGGTCTACAGCCTGGGGCAGGGTATCGGGGGTAACGCGATCCGTCTTGAAGTCCAGCACCGTAATGCCGTCCTCCTCCACAATGGCGCAGTCCACAACGCCCTGCAGCAGCACCTGCTCTCCCTCCAGCCCGGCGCCATAATGGCAGCCGTCATCCAGAATGGAGAACTTGAATTCCCGCAGGAGCTGCCCGCCCAGCCGCAGCTTCCAGCCTATATCCGATTCAAAGAACCGGGCAATCTGGGTGCAATTGACGAGCTTGCCCTCCTCCTCCGTCAGGAATTCCTCGGCTACCAGCCGGTCGATCTCCTGGCGGACGCTTTTTTTGTCTCCGCAGGCCTCAAAGTGGAGGTACTGCATGGCCCGGTGCATAGCACTGCCATAGGCCCGCCCATCCCGGGTCTTTTCCAGGAAACCGGGGGTCCGCCAGACCCGCTGGGGCTGGCGCTCCTCCGGGGCATCCTGAGCAGCCTCCTGGTCCTTGTCACGGCCCTTCCGGGCAGTTGCCGTCTGCTTGGAGGGGGCAACCGCCGCCTGAGGGTAGGGATAGGCAAAGGCCAGGGCCTGCCGCAAAGCCTGCATGGTCTGCTCCGGAAGAGGCTGGGGCTGCTGCCGGGGAGCTTCCCGGGCAGTGGTCTGCTCCTCTATTTCCTCCGGAACCACACGGATGGTCCAGGGGCAGCCGTCAGAAGGGGCGACCTCATGGGTCTGGGCCAGATCCCGCAGCTGTCCCGCTTCCGGGCGGTCCAGAGCCGCAAGCAGGATCCAGTGGCCCATGCACTGGGCCTCCCGGCACAGTGCCTCCATGCCCCGCATGGGAAGCGGGGCCGCCAGAGTATCAATGGCCTTGGGGCCGTTGGCATTGGGCACGGCATAGGTCATCACCAAACGGTCCTTGGGCCGTGTCATGGCCACATACAGCACCCGCATCTCCTCGCTGACAGTCTCCTGCCGGATTCTGTCCGCAATGGCCAGCTTTTCCAAGGACGGATAGCGAATGCGCCTGTCAGGGTCGGCCATCTGGACCCCCAGCCCCAGATCCTTATGGCACAGCAGCTGCTCCCCCGCATCGATCATATTGAACCGATGGGACAGATCCACCAGAAACACCACCGGAAATTCCAGGCCCTTGGACTGATGGATGCTCATAATGGTCACAGCATTCTCATCCTTGGCTGCCGCGCGGGACAGGCCCTTTTCCGCAGCCCGGTCCAGGTGCTCCAGGAAACGCTCCAATGTGCACAGCTGCCCCTGCTCGAAGCTTGCGGCCAGCAAATAGAACTGGCGCAGATTTTCCTTGGCAGCGCTCCCCTGGGGGCCTGCCCCATAGACGCTTTCCAGGTCCGTCTCCGCAAAAATCAGCTCCAATAGCTCTGTCAGTGTCCCCATGCGGGCAACGCTGCGCAGCCGGTCCAGCAGTCCCAAAAAGGCACTGACCTTGGGGCTGTCGCTTTCCAGCATGGCATCAAAGAGCCGCTCCTCCCGGGAGCCCGCCCGGATTTGCCCCAGGTCCTCTGCCGTGAAGCCAAACAGCGGGCTCGCCAGGCAGCCAAGCAGCGGGATATCCTGCCTGGGGTTGGACACCGTCTGCAAGAGGCTTTGCAGGGTGGAGACCTCAGGGCTTGCCAGGATATCCACTCCCGCGTCCGTGCGGCAGGGGATTCCCTGTTTTTCCAAAGCCTGCTGAAATGCCGCCGCCCGGGAGCTGGGAGAGCGCATGAGGAGCACAATGTCCCCCGCCGCAACGGGCCGCAGCCCCTTATTCCCTCGGATAGGCGCGCCGCTTTCCAGCATCTGGCGGACACGCTTTGCCACAAAGTTCGCCTCTCCCGCCTTGCTGTCCTGGGCCCCGGTGAGAACCCACAGCTCTGCAGCAGGGTCCGGCAGCTTCTCCCGGGGAACACCCTCCTGCAAGGCCTCATCAGGGCCATAGTCGAGACCTCCCACAGCCTTCGTCATGCAGTGGGAGAACACATGGTTCACCGCCTCCACAATCTCCGGACCGGACCGGAAATTGTGGCTCAGCAGCACCCTTCTTCCCTGCCCTGGCCGGGCTGTCTCGGCAGGACCATAGGCATTGTACTTTTCCAGGAAAATACCTGGGTCTGCCTGGCGGAACTGGTAGATGGACTGCTTGACGTCACCCACTAGGAAGCAATTCTGTCTTTCCCGGGTCAGGCTGTCAAAAATGGCATCCTGAACGCCATTGGAATCCTGATATTCATCCACCAGCACCTCCCGGAATCGCCGCCCCACTTCCACCGCCACCGCCGTGGGTGCGGACCGGTCCTTGCCCAGCAGCAGGTCCAGCGTCCGGTGCTCCAGGTCGCTGAAATCCAGAACGTGCCGCTGCTTTTTCAGCTTTTCATACTCCACCGAAAACTGCCGCACCAGCTTCACCAGCCCCCGCTGGGCCTGGGCGCAGAGGTCAAAATCCGCCGCAATTTCCGAAGAGCTGCGGCCAAAGTCCTTTGCCCGGTTGGCAAGCTCTGTTTTGAACCCCTCCCGGACGGCCTTAATCAAAGCCTTTGCGTCCTCGTCTACGTCCTTTTTGGGGAAGCTCAGTCGGCCAAAGTCAATCCGGATGCGCAGAACCACCTGGTCCCAGGTTTGGCTCTCCCGCAGATATTTTGCCCCAGAGAGCAGCGCCTCCAAATTGGCACGGACCTTCTCCATATCCTTGGCCGTCTGAACACAGCGCTCCAAAGCGGGGATGTAGCTGTCCAGCCAGGTAAAAAGGCTGTCCATCAGCGCTCTGCCCCACACCGTCTCGCCCACATCCTCTGGCAGGCTTTCGGAATGGCGCAGGCAGTCATCCAGCCATTTTTCCGGGTCTTTGTTGCAGCGGGCGCTGGCATAGACCTTTTCGATGATCTCTCCCAGCTGCTTGTCGCTGCGGCCCAGGTTTTGGCTCTCCGTAAAGGCGCAGAAATCCGGGTCCTCCAGCAGGGTATTGTAGGCCCGCTCCAGCATCTGCTCCATGGCCTGCTGCCGCAGCTCCCGGGCCCCATCCTCATCTGCGACACGAAAATCCGCTTCCAGGTCCAGCCGATAGGCATACTCCCGCAAAAGGTCCCCGCAGAAACCATGGACCGTAGAAATCTTGGTCAGATACAGTCGCTGGAGCTGCTTCTGCAGGCGGCTGTTTTCCGGCTCCTGGGCAATACGCTCCGTGAGCTTCTTGGCGATCTTCGCCCGCAGCTCCCCGGCAGCGGCCCGGGTATAAGTAATAATCAGGAATTCATCCAGCTGGGCCGGATTCACAGGGTCTGTCAGATAGGCCATGAGCCGATCCACCAGGACCTTTGTCTTGCCGGAACCGGCGGCAGCGCTGACCAGCAGCCGCCCGCCCCGGTTCTCCACCGCAAGGGCCTGGGCAGGGGTCAATTGCTCAGCCATGGTGCTTTTCCTCCTTTCCTACCGTTTCCCAGAAGCGCGCTTCATTGATTCTTTCAAAATTTCGCCGCTGGGCATTTTGCTCCGGGTGGCACACCGGCCCATAGGGACAGAAGGTACAGGGGTCAAAGGCCGTGCCCCGGGTGTAGGGATTGGGGGTGACGTCACCGGAGGCAATGTCATTCACTGTCCCCGTCAAAAGGCCGAATACATAGCTTTCCAGCTTGCGCAGCTGCTCCCGGTCCGCCCGGAAGATATCCTGAAGGACCTTCTTCTCCCCATTCTCCGGCTCCATGGCCTCCAGGATCTGGCTGTCGTCCAGCAGCATTCCGGAGCGCTGCCACTCCTTGCGCCGTTTCTTCTCCACCTCCGGCGCGTCCATATCGCCCTTGACCGAAAGGTAGGGCGCCCGCGCCGGGAAATATTCCACACCGGCTGGATAGCAGCGCTTGCCAAAAAAGGCATCCCCGCTGTGCTCCAGTGCAAACAGGTACAGAAGCATCTGCAAGCCAACCCCCTGGGTCACATCGCACAGGTCAAAGCTCTTTCTGCCGGTTTTGTAGTCCACCACCCGGAAATAGGGGCTTCCGGGGCCCTGCCAGGCATCCACACGGTCGATCTTGCCCTGCAGCGCCGCCTTCATGCTTGCGCTGGGGACTTGAATCCAGGGAAGCAGACCGTCCTCTCCAAAGGACACCTCCTCACCTACGGGCTGGAACTGGCCCTCGTGGAGCTCTCTCCACAGCTCTTCCACAATCATGGTGAGTTCCCGCTGGTTTCGCGCCATCATGGTCTGCACCCGGGCGGATTCCAGCGCGCTGAACCGCTCCTTCCGGTAGCGCTCGGCGCTTTCCCGGGCAATGGACTGGGTCTGTTCCAAAGAGACGGTATGAAAGCCCCCCTGCTTCCGGACCTGGCGCACCGTGTCCTCCAGCACCGCATGGACAAAGGTGCCGAATTCCGCCGGGTCCACCTGAGCAGGCTTCCGCTCCCTGGCCTTCAGGCCGTATTTGAGAAAATACAGCAGTCGGCACTCCGCTTGGGTATCCACCTGAGAGGCGGACAGCCGCAGCTCCCGGCCATAAAGGCCCTCCAGGGTCTTCCGTTTCAGGCTTCCCAGGCGGTAGTCCTGCCGGGACAGAATTTCGTTGCAAGCCGCCTCCACCCCCAGCACCCGGGCCTGTTCCGGAAGCCCCTGCTGGGCAAACCAGGCACCTGCCTCGCGCCTGCCCGTCAGAGCAAATTCCAACTGCACATCCGCCTTTTCCGGCCCGCCGCAGAGCTCGCTGAGTCGGGAAAACAGATAAGAGGGCTGGTCTGCGCTGCAAAAAACCGCCACAGATTGCTCCGCGCCGCAGAGCACTCCATAAATCTCCGCAAATTCCTCCTGAATGCCCTCTTCTGCGCCGCCGGTCAGCTGGACATTCAGCTTTCGCAGCGCCATGCGCTCTTGATCCGTCAGAACGCCCTTGGAGCCGGAGTAGCCGGGGAAGCTGCCCTCCCCCGCTCCCAAAATCAGAAGGTGCTTCGCCTCGTGGCACCGCAGCGCTGATACCGGGCCCATCTGGACCGCATCCAGCACCGGCGGAATGGTTCCCACGTCATACTGGCTCAGCAGCAGCCGCAGAAGCCGCTGAAACTGGTCCGGCTCCCAGTGCGTCTGCCCCAGGACATCGTACATCTGCTCCAGGGCAGACACCAGGATTTCCCACAGCTGGTTCAGAATCTGGGCCTGCCGGTGCTCTCCCCGGGTATCCATCTCCCGGGCCTGCACCTCCAGCCGCTGCTCCATGCCCAGCTCCTCCAGGAAGCGGTAAAGCCCCTTTACCTGGTCTTCCAGGGGCTTTCCATCGGAAAGATTCCTGCGCAGACGCTCCAGCGGCTCTGCAACCCTCCGCCGCAGCGCATTGAGCTCCTCCAGCTGCTGCTTCTGCTTGGCCGTTAGGGGCTTTTTCTCCATCTCCTTGGAAAAACCATCAGGGTGTCTGGTCCAGGGGTTCAGCCACTGTTTCTCCCGAATGGACCAGAGGTAAACATAATTTTCCAGCTTGTCACACTGGTTTGCGTCCAACGGCGACAGGGCCGAACGCAAGTAGCGCTGCATGGCCTTGGGCTCAAAATCGGAGTCCGCCGCCTCCAAGGCCGCAATCACGGTGGCGACGACGCTCTGCCGCAGAATATCCTGGGTTCCCGCCCGATACAGTGGAATTCCCATACGCCGGAAGATCATCTCCGCAGGACCGGCGTAGCTCGCCATATCCGTCACCACCAGGGTGATGTCCCGGTAGCGGCAGCCCCGGCGGATCAGCCGCCCCGCCTCCATTGCCGCCGCCATGGTCTCCTGCCAGATATTCTCCGCCCGGTAGGTGCGCAGCACATCCCTGGCCGCTCCAACCGGAAGCGCGCCCTGAAACAGCCGCTCCCGGGCCAGGGCTAGAGGCTCCTCCCGGCACTCCAGGCAGTGCACCTCCACCGGGATGCCCCGACGCTTGGCAATGCGAAAAAGCTCCCCGGCGGTCTTGCCGGGCTTCTCAAAGGCCAGCAGGGAAGAATCCACCTCATCACAGTTCAGCGCCACGGTAACCATGGAGCTGGTGCAGATCAGCTCCTCCAAGATGGCCAGATTCTGCCGGGTGAAGTCCGGAAAGCCGTCTATGTAAAAGACATGGTTCTCGCCATAGTCGCTTTCCTGCAGCTGCTCCAGCAGCCAGCTCATCTGATCCCGGGGGTCCCGTCTGCCCTGGGCGCAGAGGCCGTCATAGCTCTCCATGAGCAGAGCCAGCTCCTCCAGCTTCTGGGCAAGGCTTCCCGCGGTCCGGGCCGCAGCCTGCTTCAGGTCATCCGTAGAAATGCAGCAGCGCTTGAATTCGTCCACCGCATCCACCAGCTCCTTAAGAAACTCCGGCTTGCTTTCCAGGGCGGCATAGGCTTTCAACCGGCTGGACAGCTGCCGGGCCGCAGCCGCCATAGCCACCACCCGGCCGCCGTTATCCAGGCAGTTCAAGCCGGCGCTGCCCACCTCTTCCGCTACGGCCCGGCACAGCCGGGAGAAAGACAGCACCTCTGCATACCGGCTGGCCGTATCCCCGGCAGCGGCACAGAGAGCCCGCTCCATCTCATGGCTGATGAGCTCCGGCACAATGAGCACATTTCCCTCCTGCCGGGCAGCCACGTTCTCACCGATCTGCGCCAAAATTTCTCTGCGAAGGGCCTTCCAGTCCTTCCCCAAAAGCAATCGAAGCATTCTTGGGCTCCTTTCTGTTTTAGGCTCCCCTTTCAGGGCAATGTCATCAACTTAAGGCAAGCTTGCCTATTTTTCGTAGGGGCCGATGCGGGCATCGGCCCCTACGGTAAAATCCTTGAGTTGACGCCATTGCCTTTCAGGGGAGCCATAATTTCTTCCACCCACTGCCTGGCCCCGTCCAGCTTTTCCAGAACAAAGAAGCGCAGCCGGCGCTCTGTGCCGGTTTCCAGACAGCTCTGCGCTCCGTAGCACAGCTTGGGATACAACACCCCCCACCAGTTGTGCCCTTCCCCCGCTCCAATGGTCAGGCACAGGGTCTCATAGGTCCCTGAGGGCAGGTCCGCTGCATCTTCTGATATCCGCCGGTATGGCTCCCGACCCAAAGCGACCCGAACCGGCGCGGATGCGCCGTTCTTCTCCAGGGTCTTTTCGGCCACGGCCTGCAATTCGGGCAGCCATTCTTCCAGTGCTTCCCGGGGGACATTCTCCAAATCGGAGAGCACCGCATCTCGGACTTTCCTTTTGAGGTTTTGGTCCCGATCTGAATCGGAAGCGGCAATCACACGGATGCGGACCACCTCCCGGCTAAGGGTCAGCCTATACGCGGCCATAGACCCCGCAAAAAAGCAGACAGCGGCCAGCAGCAGACATTTGATGGTTTTGATCATAAAGAACACCGTCCAGACAAGAATATTACGGAAAGTCTGGACGGTATTTCTTCAATTTATACGGGTTTTGCCAGGAAAATCTGAGAATAGTTTTCTTTCAGCATGTTGCAGACCACGGCCCCGTACTCAAAGCTCGGCATGATGGCGAAAACGGCGCTGCCGGAGCCGGTCATCTGTTGGCCCAGGGAGCCATAGCTGTTGCAAATGGACTTGATGTAGTTCAGCTCCAGGTGCTCCGCCGTAACCACCGGGTCGAAGACATTGTACACATTGTCCGCAATCTTGTTCAGATCCCCGGCAAGCAGGGCCGTCTCCATGGCCCGGTTGTCCGGGTGCAGGGGGATGGCAACGGTATCGATCTTCTTGTAAAGCTCCGGGGTGGACACGGAGAACTCCGGCTTGCACACCACAAACACGCATTCCGGCATATCCGGGAGCTTGCGCAGCCGCTCGCCCCGGCCCTCTACCATTGCTGTGCCGCCCACCACGCAGAAGGGCACATCGCTGCCCACCTGTGCCCCCAGCTCCGCCAGAGCAAGAATGGACAGGGGCGAATCGAAGTGCCGGTTCAGTGCCCGCAGAACCGCCGCCGCATCAGCGCTGCCGCCGCCCAGGCCCGCCCCGGAGGGGATACGCTTGGTAATGCGGATAGCAAGGCCCTGGGGGTCCAGCTTCATGGCATCGCAGTAGACCTTTGCTGCCTTCCAGGCCAGGTTTTCCGGACCATTGGGAATGTCCTCCCGGGAACACTCCAACACCCAGGGCTTTCCGGTGCCCACATCAATTTCCACATCATCCCGGATGGAAATGGTCTGCATGACGCTTTGCAGGTCATGGTAGCCATCCTCCCGCTTGCCCAGCACATCCAGGGTCAGGTTCACTTTGGCATAAGCGCCTTCGTAAAGAGTCGTCATGGTACGATTCTCCTTTTGTTATTTTTCTCCATTATAGCGGAAAGCGCCGGAAAAAGCAATGCAGGATATTTCCCGGAAAACGGGGTAAACTGGGGGTAGTCTCAATAAGGAGGGATATCGCAGAATATGGACATGATCGCGTTGATTCTATCCGTCATCGGCTGTGTCAACTGGGGCCTTGTGGGTCTGTTCCGCTTTGACCTGGTGGCCTGGCTGTTTGGCGGAAGCGGCAGCCTCATCAGCCGCATCCTCTACACACTGGTGGGTCTTGCGGGGCTGTGGTGCATCACCTTTTTCTTCCGGAAGGCCGCTTTCCGGGACGCAGCATAAAAATACAGGGGCCGCTTGCGAAGCCGGCCCCTGTATTTTGCATATTTACTTACTTCACGCGGACAACGCAGCTGACGCTCTCGCCATTGTAGGTTGCGGTGATCTTCGCCACGCCCTTACCCATGGCGGTGACAACGCCATTGCGCACCATGGCAATGCTGGAGTCGCTGGTCCGCCACTTGACATCCTCGGCCTTCAGGTCACAATCCAGCTCCAGGGTGGTGTAAACACCGATCTTGCCGAAAGTGATGTCGGACTTTTTCAGCTTCAATGTGGTGTTGCCGGTGGTCGCTTCCGTAGCAGCCTCGGTGGCCTCGGTAGCCTTCGTCGCCTCGGTGGTGGGCTCCGTCTGCGCCTCGATGGCCACGGTAACAGGGCACTTCAACGTCTGGTCACCGCAGGTGATAACCACGTTGGTGGTGCCATTGCCCACAGCGGTAATGCAGCCGTCTGCGCTCACCGTCACGACGCTTTCATCCTCAGACCGGTACTCCACGGTATCGGTGGTGTCCTCGGGGGTGACCAGCACGTGCAGCAGCCATTTTCCCCCCTCGGAAGTCAGGGTATCCACGCCGCTGGACATGGCCAGACCCGTGCAGGGAACGGTGGGAACAGTGGTCTCCTCTTCGGAAGGAAGGGTCTGCACAGTTTCCGCCGTTACGACAGGGGCCGTGGTCTGATTTGTATCCGCTTTCTTTCCGGGAATCAGGAACTTGACCGCCAAAAACACAGTGGCTACCAGCACCAGGGCGATGAAAATCACCAGCACCACCACAAGGCCCACATTGGTCTTCTGGGGTTCCTCGTCATCCGGGACGGAAGCGTAATAGTCGGTGTCGTCATCCTCATCGCTGACCGCAGCATCCTTCCGGGGATTGACTGCGTCAAAATCAAAGACCCGCTTGGGCTCCTTTTTCTTGCTGTCGCCGTTCAGCTCCTTGGTCAGGTCGTCCAGGTCGAATTTTTCCAGCTCCGCAGGGTCCACAGCGGGCTCCTCAGCGCCGCCATCCGGACGCCATCCGCAGATTGGACAGCAGGGTGCAGTGTCCTGAAAGGCAGTACCGCAGACTTCACAGGTGATCCGGTTCATGGAAAAGCCTCCTTACGGGACGTCTTTCCTTCCAAGAAAGCATCCCTAAGATATATTTGCTCTATTATCGTCAAATTATACCACTTTTCTTTTCAGAAAACAAGAAGGAAACTGTTGATTTTTTTGTTATTTTATTTTATGATATGGAAGTCAAGGAGGCGAAAAAAATGTCTGAATCCAATCTTGTGTCCCCCCTTCTGGATGGCTTTGCCCTGGGCGCGCCCATGAGCAGCCGTCCCGGCGTGTGCTGCTGCCCCGCCATGAAAGAGGGCTCTGATCAAAAATACATCGTAAAAATTCTTTCCATGCCTGCATCCCAAACTCAGCTGGATGCCCTTTTGGTGACAGGCGCTTATAAAGACCCTGCCGCCGCGCTGGACTACTACCGGCAAAATGCAGAGGATGCCGCCGCAGAGGCAGAGTTCCTGCAGAGCATGGCAAAGCTGGAGGGCTTCCGCAGCTTCGAGGGCTGGCAGGTTGCCCCCATGAAAAAGAACCGGCTCGGCTACCACGTGTACCTGGTGAGCCGGTACAGCCGCACCCTGGAAAAGGTCATGCGCCGGACGGCCATCACCCATTTGCAGGCCGTCAATCTGGGGCTGGACCTCTGCGGTGCCCTGTCCCTGTGCCGCCGGGCGGGCTACCTCTATGTGGACCTGAAGCCCACAAACGTCTTTCTGAACGAAAACGGCCACTATGAAATCGGCGACCTGGGCTTCGTGTCTACCAAATTCCTGGACTATACCGCAATGCCGGACAAATACGCAAGCCCCTACTGTGCCCCGGAGACCCGGGACCCTATGGCCACGCTGAACCTGACCCTGGACACCTACGCCCTGGGTATGATTCTCTATCGGATTTACAACGGTGGAAAGCTGCCGGAGCTGCCGGATGACCCCGCCCGCCCCCTGGATGCCCCCCGGTACGCCGACGAAGAGATGACCTCCATCATTCTGCGCTCTCTGGCACCTGCCAAGGAGGACCGCTGGCAAGACCCTGCAGATATGGGCCAGGCTCTGGCCGCCTACCTGCAGTCTGCCGCCCCTGCGGATGAACCCATCGCCCCGCTGGCTCCGGAGCCCCAGAGCGCACCCCAGGAGGCCCAGGAACAGCCCCAGCCGGACTGTGACCAGGCGCCGGAAACGCCGGGCGAGGCACCGGTCGATGTGCCGGAAGCGCTTCCCATTGAGGACACCCCGGAAACGCTTCCGGAAGAAGACATTCTGCTGACGGAAGAGGTTCCGGTCACGGATGGGCAGGTGCCCCTGTCGGATGCCACCATCCGCATGGATCTGTCAGAGAGCACCTCCTATACGCCGGATTCCTCCGTGCTTGACCAGGGGACGGTGCGCTTCTCCCCTGCGGGTATCGCCGTTGAAGAGCCTCCTGCGCCGGAGCAGCCCAAGGAGGAGGACGATGTGGTGTTCCCCGTCATCGGCCCCCAGATGCAGGACAACTTCGACCTGGACAGCGAACTGGACGCGGTGAAAGACCTTTTGAAAACGCCAAAGTATCCCACGCAGCCCCCCCGGCCTGTCCGAAAGCCCGTTATGCAGAACGTCACCCCTGTGAACGTGGAGAAAAACCGCCGCAGCAAGGCCCCGCTGACCATTGCCCTGGTGCTGGTTATCCTGATGGCCGTTGGCTTCTTCTCCTACTGGTTCTACAATAATTATTACTTGGTATCCGTGAATGGCATTACCGTTTCCGGCAGCCAGACCGAGCTCACTGTAACCCTGGATACCCAGATTGCGGACAGCCTGCTCTCCGTCTCCTGTACGGATGCCTATGGCTCTGCCAAGGTTGCCCAGGTCTCCGGCGGCACCGCCGTATTCTCCGGTCTGAGCCCCAACGCCCTGTACAATATTCAGGTCCACGTTTCCGGCCTGCACAAGCTGACGGGGCAGATCTCCGATGTGTTCACCACGGAGGGCCAGACGGAGGTGGTCAGCATGACCGCCGTCACTGGCCCAGACGAGGGCAGCGCCCTGGTGAACCTGACCGTCAGCGGCCACGACCCGGAAGAATGGGTGCTCTCCGCCTCCTGTGAGGGCGAGGACAACATCATGCAGAATTTTACGGGCCACTCCGTCACCATCAAGGGCATGCACGTGGGCAAGGAATACACCCTTCGGCTCACCGCTGCCGACGGCTCCCAGCTGGCAGGCCAGACCACCATGAAATATACGGTGCTCAGCCTCGTCTCTGCAAGCAACCTGGAGGTTATCTCCCGGCTGGACGGAGACCTGACCGTGGGCTGGGATGCCCCGGACACCCCTGTGGAGAGCTGGACCGTTCGCTGCTACTCTGACGACTATGACGAGACCCAGACCGTTGTCTCCACCCTGGCCACCTTCCGAGGCACCAGCGATGCCAAGGCCTATACCATTGAGGTCACCCCTGCCGGCATGACCCAGCCCTCCCGGCTGAACATCTCCGCCAACCCCATCACCGTCACCGCCTTCCACTTCACGGAGGACGAAGAGGGGGGACTGGACGTGAGCTGGGATTTTGAAGGCAACGCCCCCAGCGAGGGCTGGCTGCTGATGTACTCCATGAACAGCTCCGATGCCACCAGCGTTGTCAAGTGCACCGAAGCCAAGGGGACCATCGTCCCCCGCATCCCGGATACGACCTACAACATCACCCTGCAGCTGACCTCTGACACCTCCATCTTCGGCGGGACCCGGAGCTACACCACCGCCGCCGCAGAGACCTTCTCCACCCAGGGTCTGTCCGCTGACAAGATCCAGTCCCGGCTGCTCAAGACCCCGGACGGCACCAAATGGCTGGCCGACGATGTGAAGGAGGAGGATTACGCCACCACCTTCCAGTCCGGTGATAAGCTCTCCATGGTGCTGGAGGCAACCGTCAAATTCTATGTGGAGCACGAGGACATCGACGTTATGTACGTCTATCGGGACGCCAACGGCAATCCTCTGCCCAACCTGGTATCCGAGGAAACCATCGACTGGTACGACCTGTTTTACGACGGCAAATACCAGCTGGGCGAGCTGAATCTCCCCAAGGCCCCTACAGAATCCGGCAGCTACTCCGTCACTGTGTACTTCAACGGTGCCCCGGTTGCAAACAACAGCTTCAGCATCGAATAAGCCTCTGCTGGGCGGCCGTTTGGGCCGCCCAGTTTTTTGTCTTTGCCGATACTCCGGCTCCTCTGAAAGGGGAGCTCATAGGAAAAGGCCTGCTGCGAACCGCAGCAGGCCTTTGATGTGTTTTTATCCCTTCACCGCACCGGCAGCCACACCTTTGATGATGTACTTCTGGCAGGTCAGGTAGAAGATGATGACGGGCAGGATGCTCAGCAGGATCAGGGCCATTGTTGCACCCATATCTACGGAGCCGTAGGAGCCCTTCAGATACTGGATATGGATGGGAATGGTCATATACTTCTTCCGGTCCAAAACCAGATAGGGAAGCAGATAGTCGTTCCAGACCCACATGATTTCCAGAACGCCCACGGAGATCATGGTGGGCTTCATCATGGGCAGCACCACGGAGAAGAAGGTCTTCACAGGGCCACAGCCGTCAATAGCTGCCGCCTCCTCGATGGACAGCGGGATGGACTTGACGAAGCCGGAGAACATAAACACTGCCAAGCCTGCGCCAAAGCCCAGGTAGATAATGGGAATGGTCCAGGGGGTATTGAGCTTTAAGCTGTCCGCAGTCTTGGGCAGGGTGAACATGACCATCTGGAAGGGCACCACCATGGAGAACACGCACAGGTAGTACACGATTTTGGAGAAGGCACTGCCCACCCGGGCGATGTACCAGGCCGCCATAGAGGTGCAAACCAGAATCAGGGCACTGGAAACAATGGTGATAAATAAGCTGTAGCCAACGGACTTGGCAAAGGGGTAGTTGCCGAAGGTCATGCCCTTGACATAGTTGTCAAAGCCCACGAAGGATTCTTCATTGGGCATGGCAAAGGTCTCGGTGTTGACGTAGGCATTGGCCTTGAAGGAATTCATAAGTACCAGGAAAATGGGCAGCAGGTAGACGATTGCGACCACTGCAAACACAATGGACAGAACGGCCTTGGCCCGCTTTTCTCCCTGGATGGTAGCAGGTTTCTTTGCCATTACTGCTGCACCTCCTTATCATGGGTGGATTTCATCTGGAAAATGCCGATGATGGCAACCAGAACGAAGAACATGACGGCCTTGGCCTGTCCAATGCCCTTGGTTTTCAGGGTGTTGGAGTTGACGATGTTCAGGGCCAGCATTTCGGTGGTGTGGATGGCACCGTTGTAGGGGCGGCCATTGGTCAGGGCCAGGTTCTGGTCGTAGAGTTTAAAGGAGTTGGTCAGGGTCAGGAAGGTGCAGATGGTGATGGAAGGCATGACGTTGGGGATGATGATGTCCCACAGGGTCTTCCACTCGGAAGCACCGTCGATCTTGGCAGCCTCCAGCATATCCCCCGGCACCGCCTGGAGTCCGGCAATATAAATGATCATCATATAGCCGATCTGCTGCCAGGCCATGAGGATGATGAGGCCCCAGAAACCGTAGGTGGAGTTCAGCAGGATGGAGGTATTGTACCGGGACAGAATGCCGTCAAAAATCATGGACCAGATATAGCCCAGGACGATGCCGCCGATCAGGTTGGGCATGAAGAACACGGTTCTGAAAATATTGGAGCCTTTAATGCCCTTGGTCAACAGGTAGGCCACGGTAAAGGCCAGGATATTGATGATCAGCAGAGAAACCAGAGCAAAGCCCGCCGTATACCAGAAGGCATGGAGGAAGCTTTCGTCCGCAAAGGCCTTTACATAGTTATTCAGGCCCGCCCAGGTCCACTTGCTGGTGGTTTTGAAGTTACAGAAAGAAAGGAACAGGCCCTTTGCAAAGGGATAAAGGAATCCGATGCAGAAGGCAATGAAGGTAGGAAGCAGGAAAATAGGGAAGCACTTTTGAATGGGACGACGGACCAGAACGGAGTTCAGTGCCGCACCGTCGTTCTTTTTCTTGAATAAAGCCATAGTCATCTCTCCTTTGGGGAGTACCGAGGGAACGGCCTCCGGATATTCCGGTTTGGGTAGCTCTGAGGAATCAGAGAACGGTTATAAAAAGTCGGGGCGAGCGAAACCGCTCGCCCTGATAGGTTGCATGGGAAAATCTAGGAATTAGCCTACGTTCTTAGCGTACTGGGCGGCCCAGCCATCAACGATGGCAGTCTCCACAGCAGCCCAATCGCCGGTGCCGGAAACGTACTGAGTCAGAGCGTCCACAACGGCGGCACGGAAGTCATCCACGCCGGGAGTCCAGTTGAAGGCCCAGGTAACGGAGTAGTTGCCGTCAGCAATCAGTTTGTTGGCGTCAGCACAGAACACGTTCTCGGGAGTCTTGGCGTTCTTGAAGGGGCAGGGACCGAACTCAGCGGCCAGCATAGTGGTGCCTTCCTCGGAAGTCACGACCCACTTCATGAAGTCCAGAGTAGCCTGGATGTCTTCGGGAGCAGCTTCCTTGTTCACAGCCCAGCAGTTCTCAGTGCCGGAGCACAGGCCAGCCTTCTCCTCGCCTTCTACACCGCAGTAGATGGGGATCATGGCCAGGTCGTCGGGGTTCATGCCGAAGGTGCCGGTCAGGTTGCTGTACTCCCAGGTACCGTTCTGGTAGAACACGGCCTCGCCCTTGCCGAACTCAGCCTCAGCCTGGTCACCGGTAGCGGTGGTCAGAGCAGCGCCGGTGGTGGCGGAGTCAGTGGTGTACAGGTCCCAGATGGCCTTGAAGTTGTCCAGGTAAGCATTGGTGATGGTGGCGGGCTGCTTGGTCACGCCGTCGTCACGGAACTGGTAGAACAGGGGCATATTCAGCAGGTGGCCGGAGAATCTCCAGGAGGAGGAGCCGTCCAGACCGGCGGAAGTGAAGGCATCGAAGCCCAGCTCAGAAGCACGGGCGTGGATGTCGTCGGCAACAGCCTTCAGAGACTCAAAGTTGGTGATCTCGTCCAGGGAGTGACCGGCCTTTTCCAGCAGAGCCTTGTTGACGATGATGCCGAAGGACTCGTAGCAGTAGCCGATGGCCAGCACGGAGCCATCTTCGCCCTTCAGGTTAAAGTCATCGGTGGTCATTTCCTTGTAGACATCGGTGTCCCGCAGGTCCATGCACCACTCGCCGTAAGCATCGATGGCGCCCTGGTTGCCGGCCTGGAACATGGTGGGAGCAGCGGCCTTGTCCAGCTCGGCGGTGAGGGTGTCGTCATAGGTACCGGAAGCGGCGGTAACGACGGTGACCTTCACGCCGGTCTGCTCGGTGTAGGTCTTGGCCAGTTCCTGCCAAGCGGCATCGGCCTCAGGCTTGAAGTTCAGGTAGTAAACGGAGCCGGTAGCGGAGGCAGCAGGAGCCTCGGTCTCGGTCTCGGCAGCGGCAGTGGTCTCAGCAGCGGGAGCTGCGGTGGTTGCCGCGGGGGTCTCGTTCTTGGCACCGCAGCCTGCAAACAGGCCCACGATCAAGACGAGAGACAGGAGAATCGCAAGTGTTTTTTTCATTTCAGTTCCTCCAAAGTAATGATTTGCATAAATGGCGAATCCGCAGGACCTCCTCAAAAAGCCCTGCATGACCCGGTTTGCGCCAAACCATCCATGCAAGGCATATTATACACCTAAGATATGTGCAAAGTCAACAAAGAAATGTGCATTTTCGGCTATCGAGAGTGCCAAATTCCAGCTTCACATTTTGTTAAAAATTAACAATTTTTTGTATTTTTGTCGAATTTAGGCCGAAACTTACACCGTTCTGTCATACCGCTTCGTCAGCTCCAGAATCTTCGCAGCCAGGGCATTGGAGCAATAGCCCTTCTTCACCCGCCAGGTCCAGTTGGAGCCCACGGTGCCGGGGAAGTTCATCCGGGCCTCGCCGCCCAGGTTCAGATAATCCTGCAGCTGCACAATGGCCCGGTCGGACACGGAACTCATGCAGGTACGGATGGTGCCCCAGACATAGCCCTCCTTGCGGGTCAATGCCATATAGTCCGCAGCAATCTTCACCGCCTCGGCAGGGGCGGTCTCGAACCACTGCCGCATGGTCATATTGTCGTGGGTGCCGGTGTAGCAGACGGTGTTGCGGGTATAGGTATGGGGCTGGTAGTCGCTGGGCTCCTTGGAATCAAAGGCGAATTCCAGCACCTTCATGCCGGGATAGCCGGAGGCATCCCGCAGATCCAGCACCTCCTGGGTCAAAAAGCCCAGGTCCTCGGCGATGAAGTCCAGCTGGGGCAGCCCCTTTTTCAGAGCATTCACAAAGCCCATGCCCGGGCCCTTGACCCAGTGGCCGTTCCGGGCGGTCTCGTCCCCATAGGGCACGGACCAGAAGGCCTCGAAGCCCCGGAAATGGTCCAGGCGCACCACGTCAAAGAGCTTGCCTGCGGCTCCCAGCCGGTCCAGCCACCATTTGTAGCCGGTTTCCTCCATCACGTCCCAGCGGTACAGGGGGTTGCCCCAGAGCTGGCCGTCGGCAGAGAAGGCGTCCGGGGGGCAGCCTGCCACATCTGTGGGTTCCAGCTTCTCGTCCAGCTGGAACAGTTCCGGATTCTTCCAGACCTCTACGGAGTCATAGGGCACATAAATGGGCACATCGCCGATGAGCTCAATACCGTACTCCCCTGCCTTCTTTTTCAGGGCATCCCACTGCTTGTAGAATTCATACTGCACGAAGCTGTAGAACCGGATGGGCTCCGCCAGCTCCTGGGCAGTCTGTTCCAAAGCCTCCGGCTGGCGCAGCTTCAACGCGTCCTCCCACTGGAACCAGGGTGCAAAATTGTGGGTCTCCTTCAGAGCCATGTACAGGGCAAAGTCAGGCAGCCAGGAGGCGTTGCGCTTGATAAAGGCATTCAGGGCCCGGTCGTTGCGGAAGCGGCTGTAGGCGGTTTTCAGAATGGGGGTCCGGCCGTTGTAGAGCTTACCAAAATCCACCTTCCCTTCGTCATCGCCCCAGTCCACAGCCAGAAGCTCCTCCTTGGTCAGCAGATGCTGCCGGACCAGGGTGTCCAGATCGATCAGGTAGGGGTTGCCCGCATAGGCAGAGCAGGACTGGTAGGGGGAATCTCCATACCCCGTGGGACCCAGGGGCAGCAGCTGCCAGGACTGCTGGCCGGATTTGTGGAGGAAATCCAAAAACGCATAGGCATTTTTGCCCATGGTGCCCACGCCGTAGGGCCCGGGCAGAGAGGTGATATGCATGAGAATACCGGATTTGCGCATAATTGATACACTCCTTATAGGTATATTTTTTTACAGCACCGAATACAGAACCGGACAGGCAATTGCCGTCAGGATACCCGCCACCACCAGGGAAAGGCTGCTGACCGCGCCGGTAAGCTCGGAAATTTCCGAAGCCCGGCTGGTGCCTACCACATGAGAAGCAGTGCCAAAGGCCACACCCTGGGCAATGGGCTCCTGAATTTTCAAAAGGCGGCACAGAGAGCTGCCGCAGATGTTGCCAAGAATGCCCGTAATGATGATCACGGCGGTAGTCACCGCAGGCACGCCCCCCAGCTGCTCGCTGATGGCGATGCCCATGGCCGTGGTGATGCTCTTGGGCAGAAGGGAAGCCAGCATTCTGTCCTCCATGGCAAAAACCCGGCATAGGATTGCCACGCAGCCCAGGCTCACCGCCGTTCCCGCCAGAACGCCAACAAAGATGGCCGGCAGATTCTTTTTCAGGACCTTTACCTGCTCGTACAGAGGTACAGCCAGGCACACCGTAGCCGGTGTCAGCAGCCAGGAAAAGGTTTCACAGCCCGCCGCATAATCGCGGGGGGCTACATCCAGGATTTTGATTGCGGCAATCACCAGGATCACCGCAATAAGGATCGGATTGCAAATGGGGCTTTTCAGCTTTTTTTGCAGCCAGATGCCGAATTCATAGGCCCCCAGCGTCAGGACAATGGCAAACAGGGCGGTTGCGGTCAGGAGCTCACTCATGACTCTTCCCTCCCCTTCTCAGCATCCACTGGGTCACCAGGCCGGAGACGGCGAAGACCAAAACCGTGGATACCGCCAGCACCACCCCAATGGGCAGCAGCACCGGGGCAATCTCCTGCCAGATCTCCACAATGTTTACGGCAGGGGCCACAAACAGCAGTCCCATAATGGCGATGAGAAATTTACTGACGGCATCCACCTGGTGCAGCTTCACGATTCCCGTTTGTAGGGCAAAAAACAGCAGCACCAGCCCGTAAATCGCCGCAGGCACAGGCAGCGGCAGCAGAATGTGCAGAAGCTCTCCCAAAAGGGTAACGCCGAAAATGATCGTTGCTTGGTATATGTATTTCATGATATTTCTTTTTCTCTTCTCTCGTTGAAGGGTTTGATTCTCTCGCCCACAGGTCGCCTTTGGCTCAAAACCACAGGTACTCCATGAACTGGGGCACCTGTTTTTCCCAGTCGGCTTCGCAGTGGTGGCCGCCCTCCTGGCAGTACACCGTGGCCATGGCGTGCTTTTTCCAAAAAGCCTCGGCGATTTCCCGGTTGGCAATGGCCGCGGGGTTCATTTTGCCCACCATCTTGCTCTCCTCGGTGCCCCAGCTGAGATACACCCGTGTGTCCGGGTCGATGGTGCCGATCTCCGAGAGCAGCTGCTTTCGGCACAGGCGGATGGCGCTGCTGAGGCAGGCCGCCTTGGAAAAGGTCGCATTGTACTTTGCCGCTGCATAGATGGACATGAGGCCGCCCATGCTGGATCCCGCAATGCCCGTGGCCTCTCGGAAGGAATAGGTCCGGAAGGCATTGTCCACCCAGGGCTTTACCTCGTGGACAATCCACTCCATGGTCTTTTCCCCCATGCCATGAATTTCTCCCAGACTGCCGCCCCGAACATCGTAGGGGCAGTATTCATCCAGGCGCTCCCGGCCCTCATGGCCGCACTCCATGCCAACTACGATCATTTTCTTCTGCCAGCCGTCCAGGAAGGCCTCCAGCCCCCAGCATTTGCCGTAGGTCGCATCGGAATCCCGGAACAGGTTGTGCCCGTCGAAAAAGTACATAACGGGGTAACGCTCTGCGCTTGCATCGTAGTCGTTTGGCAGGTAGATGTGCAGCGTCCGGTTCTGATTCTTCGGAGAATAATTGAATGGCTGCTTAATGACCACAGCCCCTCACCTCACGCTTCGTATTTGGGTTCGCAGGTCAGATTTACGCCCAGGCGGCGGAACATATTCATATCCACACTGGACAGCAGCACGGAGGAATGGACCTCACAGCCCCGCAGCTTGCTCAGCTGCTCCATGGCCATCTCCGCCGTGGGATTGGTGGCCGCACTGATAGACAGGGCGATCAGGGTCTCATCGGTATGCAGCCGGGGGTTCCGGTTGCCCAGGTGGTCCACCTTCAGGTGCTGAATGGGATCCAGCACAGCCGGGGCAATCAGGTGCAGCTCGTCAGGAATGCCTGCCAGGGTTTTCAGCGCGTTCAGCAGCAATGCCGAAGAAGCGCCCAGCAGCTCAGAGGTGCGGCCGGTGACGATCCGTCCATCCGGCAGCTCCATGGCTGCCGCAGGTGCGCCGGTCTGTTCTGCCCGGGTAAGGGCAGGTTCAATGACCGCCCGCTCCTCAGCCCTTACGCCGGCCTTCTTCATGAGCATTTCCAGCTTATAAACCACCTCATCGGCGACCTTGCCCTTCTTCTGGTCGTCCAGAGCGGTGTAAAAGCGGCGGATGATCTCCTGGCGGGAGGCATAGCAGGCAGCCTCATCATCGATGATGCAATTGCCAACCATATTCACGCCCATATCCGTGGGGGACTTGTAAGGGCAGTAGCCCAGAATTTTTTCAAAAATAGCCACCAGCACCGGGAAGGCCTCCACATCCCGGTTGTAGTTCACCGTGGTGGTGCCATAGGCCTCCAGATGGAAGGGGTCGATCATGTTCACATCGTTCAGGTCCGCCGTAGCGGCCTCATAGGCCAGGTTCACAGGATGGTTCAACGGCACATTCCAGATGGGGAAGGTCTCGAATTTGGCATAGCCCGCCGTAATGCCCCGTTCGTGCTCATGGTACAGCTGGCTCAGGCAGGTGGCCAGCTTGCCGCTGCCGGGGCCGGGGGCCGTCACCACCACCAGGGGCCGCGTCGTTTCGATATAGTCATTCTTGCCAAAGCCCTCGGGGCTGACCACGAAGGAGGTATTGGAGGGGTAGCCCTCGATGGCATAGTGGTGGTAAACCTTGATGCCCATACCCTCCAGACGGGCCTGGAAGGCCTTTGCCACGGTGTTGTCGTGATACCGGGTGAGCACAACGCTGGAGACGTAGAGTCCAAAATTCCGGAAGATATTGATCAGCCGGATCACATCCAGGTCATAGGTAATGCCCAGATCGCCCCGGATTTTGTTCTTTTCGATGTCACCGGTGTTGATGGCAATGACCATCTCCACGTGGTCTTTCAGCTGCAAAAGCATCCGCAGCTTGCTGTCGGGCTGAAAGCCGGGAAGTACCCGGGATGCGTGATTGTCGTCATACAGCTTGCCGCCAAACTCCAGGTACAGCTTGCCGCCAAACTGAGCAATGCGCTGCCGGATATGCTCCGACTGCATCTGCAAATATTTATCGTTGTCAAACGCCTTGTGAACCATGATAGCCGCCTCTTTCAAGTCAAAATCAATCACGCTACATTATAAGGGATTTCCGGTCGAAACGCAATAACCATCCTATGGATTTTTTCCGTCAAAAAACAGGCATCCGGGAAAACCGGATACCTGTTTGGAAAGCATTTTGGATTACACCAATTCGATGACAGCCATCTCAGCAGCGTCGCCGCGACGCTCGCCGGTACGGGTCACTCTGGTGTAGCCGCCGTTGCGGTCAGCGTACTTGGGAGCGATCTCCTTGAACAGCTTGTGTGCAACGTCTTCCTTGGTGATGAAGGACAGAGCCTTGCGGTAAGCGGCCAGGTCGCCCTTCTTGCCCAGGGTGATCATCTTCTCGACCACAGGCTGCACTTCCTTAGCACGATAGAAGGTGGTTTCCATCTTGCCGTTTGCCAGCAGATCGGTAACCTGCTGACGCAGCAGGGCCTTTCTCTGTGCGCTGGTCTTGCCCAGCTTACGAGTGCCAAACATTCGCGTTTCCTCCTCTTTAAGCGTTAGTTGTTGCTGCCAGAATCTTCACTGGCCAGGGACAGGCCCATCATTTCCAGCTTCTTCTGAACTTCGTCCAGGGACTTCTTGCCCATGTTGCGGACCCGCATCATATCCTCACCGGTCTTGTCAATCAAGTCGGCAACGGTGTTGATGTTGGCGCGCTTCAGGCAGTTGAAGCTCCGGACAGACAGATCCAGCTCGTCGATGGTCATGGAGAGCTTAGCATCCGGATGGTCGGCCACCTTTTCCACAACCGTGGAGGAGCTGGTGACAGCATCGCTCAGGTTGGTGAAAACAGTCAGGTGGTCGCTCAGGATCTTGGCCCCCAGAGAGACGGCATCCTTCGCGGAGATGGTGGAATCTGTCCAGACCTCTAGGGTCAGTTTGTCGTAGTCGGTTCTGTCGCCGACACGAGTGGGCTCCACAGCGTAATTCACCTTGGTTACAGGGGAATAGATGGAGTCGATGGGAATCACGCCGATCACAGTCTGGGGTGTCTTGTTCCGGTCAGAGGAAACATAGCCCCGGCCCTGAGAAAGAGTGATCTCCATGTTGAAAGTGGCATCCTCGCCCAGCGTGCAGATATGCAGCTCGGGATTGAGGATCTCAACGTCCGCGTCAGCCTTGATATCACCGGCGGTCACTTCGCAGGGACCAACGGCATCGATATGCACGGTCTTGACACCGGGGGTGTGCAGCTTGGGGATGATCCGCTTCACTGCCAGCACGATCTCGGTCACATCCTCAGTCACGCCGGGGATGGTGGAGAACTCATGCTGTACTCCCTGGATTTTCACAGAGGTGGCAGCGTAGCCGGGCAGGCTGGACAGAAGAATCCGTCTCAGGGAGTTGCCCAGGGTCATACCGTAGCCGCGCTCCAGAGGCTCTACGACGTACTTGCCGTAAGAGGGGTCCTCGGCGGAATCAAAGCAGCTGATACGGGGCTTTTCAATTTCTACCATGAATCAAAACCCTCCTTAGATGGGTGGGGAGCAGGCTCCCCACGATAAAACGATAACGAACAGGGTCAGAGGATTACTTGGAGTACAACTCGACGATGAGATGCACAGCGATATCGAAGTCGATATCGGCCTTGGTAGGCATAGCAATGACCTTGCCCTGGAGGGTGTTCTTGTCACGGTCCAGCCACTTGGGGGCAGCAACAAAAGCGTCGTCTTCCTTCAGCTTCTTGAAGAAAGCATTGGAAGCGCTCTTTTCGGAAACAGCGATCACGTCACCGGACTTCACCAGGTAGCTGGGGATGTTGACCCGGCTGCCGTTGACGGTGAAGTGGCCATGGTTGACCAGCTGACGAGCCTGACGGCGGGTAGCCGCAAAGCCCAGGCGGTAAACCACGTTATCCAGGCGGCGCTCAACCAGGGTCAGCAGGTTTTCACCGGTGTTGCCCTCGGCACGAGCGGCCTTGTCATAGTAGTTCCGGAACTGCTTTTCCTGGATACCATACACGAATTTGACCTTCTGCTTTTCGGTCAGCTGAGTAGCGTACTCAGACTTCTTAGCTCTTCTCTGGCCGCCGGGGTTCTTGGTGGAAGTCTTGGAATAACCCATCGCGGCAGGAGAAACGCCCAGCGTTCTGCAACGCTTCAGCACGGGCTGCATATTCTTAGCCATTTCGCAAAATTCCTCCTATACCTAAATCAGACTCTACGTCTCTTGGGGGGACGGCAGCCATTGTGAGGAATGGGGGTGACGTCCTTAATCATAACAACTTCCAGGCCGGCAGTCTGCAGGGCGCGGATCGCAGCCTCACGTCCCTGGCCGGGGCCCTTCACATAAACCTCAACGGTCTTCAGGCCATGCTCCATAGCGGCCTTGGCTGCAGTCTCGGCAGCAGTCTGGGCAGCATAGGGAGTGGATTTCCGGGAGCCACGGAAGCCCAGTCCGCCGGAAGAAGCCCAAGACAGGGCATTGCCTTCCAGGTCGGTGATGGTAACCATGGTGTTATTGAAGGAGGAGCGGATATGTGCCGCACCCTTCTCGACGACTTTGCGCTCGCGACGGCGCTTAACAACCTTCTTAGTAGCTTTGGTAGCCATTTACATATCCCTCCTTACTTCTTCTTGTTCGCAATGGTCTTCTTGGGACCCTTGCGGGTACGGGCGTTGGTCTTGGTGCGCTGACCTCTGACCGGCAGACCCTTTCTGTGACGGATACCGGTGTAGCAATTGATCTCGACCAGGTTCTTGATGTTCATGGACACCTCGCGGCGCAGATCACCTTCCACGTGGTAGTTTCTCTCGATCTCGTCACGCAGCTTTGCGATCTCATCCTCGGTCAGATCCTTGGCACGGGTATCGGGATTGATCCCGGTGGCTGCCAGGATATCGTTGGCGCTCTTGCGACCGATGCCGTAGATGTAGGTCAGAGCAATCTCAACGCGCTTGTTGTTGGGGATATCAACACCAGCTATACGAGCCATTCTCTTTTCTCCTTTTCTTCCATGCGGCCCTCTTTAGGGCCTGCAATAATTCCTTTAGGGGCTGACAGTATTCAGCCCAAGGCCTAGAAGATGGGCGCTTTCGGCTTAGCCGGCCCGTCAACGGTGACGCCCAATTTGGCCCTCAAGCGCTGCGTGCGTTTGCGTATCGTCTCCCGCTCGGTCTTGGCTATGAGTGCCTTCTGCGCGGCATACTCGGCATTCCTTAGGCCTCTTTCGTAGCACTCTGGGCA
>OLZC01000075.1_pt1 | contig 51352 bp, 49 predicted proteins | sample 1644391 | NCBI WGS metagenome assembly OLZC01 (sample SAMEA103958140, study PRJEB25191) | human gut metagenome | biome: human-associated habitat [ENVO:00009003]; feature: intestine environment [ENVO:2100002]; material: feces | place: Germany | collected 2013/2015
GCCTTACGGCTGGATTCCAACGGTCACTGTGTTCCCTCGGAATGACAAGGAAGAATGGAATACTCCACTTGCCAATCGGGGGTGTAAAATTGCGGCTTTACGAAAAGTTTGAGTATGCTCAAAAAAAATGAAAATGAGAAAAATGCAATAAAAAAACCCTACTGAACAGTAGGGTTTCAAGGTGTTGGCGGAGAAGCAGGGATTTGCTCAACAGCGAAGTGAAAAAAACTTGTTTTTTGAAAACGGAGCGTGCAACAGGCATTCGGGCGTCATTGCGGTCAAGACAGTCGTCATCATGTCATTCAGAGGAGCATAGCGACGTGGGAATCCCCTAAATAGAAACGTAAACTTTTTGACGACTGCCGCAAACCGCATTAGCCCTCACGCCTACTACCGCGCAGAGAATTTGCACTATCATCTCAAGCACGGATAAAAACTCCCGTCACAGTTTCGCCAAATTATCTGCTTGGTGAGCGCACTGCGTGCGCAAATGTGTAAAAGTCAGGGGTCGGCAACGACGTTGCCCCGTGCAAAGCACGGAAATCCCTGCAAAAAGACAACAGAAAACCCTACTGAACAGTAGGGTTTCAAGGTGTTGGCGGAGAAGCAGGGATTTGCTCAACAGCGAAGTGAAAAAAACTTGTTTTTTGAAAACGGAGCGTGCAGCTGGCGGTGACAGGGTTCGGCAACGACGTTGCCCCGTGCAAAGCACGGAAATCCCTGCAAAAAGACAACAAAAAACCCTACTGAACAGTAGGGTTTCAAGGTGTTGGCGGAGAAGCAGGGATTTGAACCCTGGCTACGATTCACTCGTACTACTCCCTTAGCAGGGGAGCCCCTTCGGCCTCTTGGGTACTTCTCCAATAACCGCCGGTTTACACCGAAATAAATATTGACGTTCACGAGCTGTTGCCCGATTGACTTGGTTATAATAGCATAACAAAATATTTGTTGTCAATGATTTTTGAATAAATACGGCTTGCGTTTATGCCGAAAAGTAAATATGCGGCTTACGCCTAGATCCTTCGGCATTGCACAGGATGACAAGCCGTGAGGTTCGCTCCCGCGAGATTGCCACGGCACTTTGCGGCTCGCAATGACAACGGAGATAGGAATATTGGAGCATTGAATGATTTTGGGGCATATTTGCTATTGACACGGAGGGATTTTTCAGCTAAAATACATAGTGTATATTTATAAATATACGTTACAGCAAAATCATTCGAGCAAAGCGGTGCGCTATCGCGTGCTGTCAAAGGGCAATAAGCATGGCTCGGTGACGTCAATAGTCATTCGTTTTCTTCTCGGTCGCGCTCTTGGCGCGGGGTGGGGCAATAAGTCGTGAGTGGAAAGTGAAGAAGCATCAAAAGGAAGACATTATGAACATCAAGGAAAAACTCGCTTCCGCATCCAAAAAGGAACGCACCCCTCAACAACAGAAAGCTATGACCATCCTCAATTGGGTGGCTACCGCCGTGTGTATCGTGGTTATCGTTTTTGCACTCGTGGTGGCAATTTTCACCATCGCAGGCACAACCAACGACGATCACCTTATGCGTTTTGGCGATAAGATTTATCTCAACGTCGCGTCCGACTCAATGGAGCCGACTTTCGACACCAGCGACGTGATTATCGCAACCGCTTTCGATTATCAAAAGCAAATTTCAGAGCTTAAAGTCGGTCAAGTGATCACTTTCAAGACGACCGCTCGTTCGGGCGGCGCCACTTACGAGATTTTCAACACCCACAGAATCGTCAGAATCAATTTCGCAGAGGACGGCAAAACCGTGCGCAATTTCACCACTCGCGGCGACAACTCCAAGTCTGGCGACAAAGATAACTCCACGATTTCCTGGCAGGATGCCGTTGCACAAAACAATCTCGGCCTCACAGAAACCGTGGCTCCGTCCAACGTCGTTGCTACGTGGGGTAGCGTGGACGAAAACGGCAATTTCGTCGAGGGCAAAATGCTCAAGGGCGTGGGCGGTTTCTCCAACTGGATTCAAGACACCGAAAATTTCGGCGCATCCAGAAAAACCCGTTTCTTCTGCGTGGTTGTGCTTCCGCTCATTTTGCTGTTTGTGATTTACGCATTCATTTTGGTGCGTACTCTTGTCGTTGCCAAACTCGAAAATCAACGCAAGGTGCAATCCGAGCAAGTTATCACGGTTGACAGCCTTTCCGACGAGGAAAAACGTCGTCTTGCCCAAGAGTATCTGGCGTCTTTGCAGGCGCAGACAGACGGTGATGCGTCCGATACAAAAGCCGATGACGCTAAAACCGACGAAACTTCAACCGACAAGTCGGACAGTTCGGACATCAGCGACGACAATGCAAGCGAGGATAAACCCGAATAAACAGTTTTGATTTTTCCGAATTTCGATTTTGCGCATTGCGCATGCGCAAAATCGAAGCATCCTTTTGCAAAGTCGATACGTTTATCCGTTTTTTTAGGATAGGGGACATCGCGAATCGGACTGGCTTTGCAAACGTTCGCATTGTGCGGGCGTCGGCTATCGCGGGAGGCGAGATGCCGAATATAAAATATATTGACAATAATGAACATAAATTTAGTGTTTGAATTTCTCAAAGCCTTCCTCGGCGCATTTTACGACAAGGGTATCGGCAGTATTTTCTGGGGCTTTTTGCATATCTTCTACAACGAAGGGTATGCGGACGCTTTCAAGAATTACACCGAGTACTTCGGCGCAGGGGAGTGGGCTGTCGCAATAATTTTTATCATTCTTATCGTTGCGGTTATCGTTGCGATTATCGTTTTGATTGCACTTGGAATCCGCAAACTCGCAAGGCTGCAAAAAGCCAAAGTTTTGCCACAGGATCTCGTTGAAGAGTGCGCAAACCTCAAAAAGCAAATCATCAAAATGTCCGCCGAAAAAGACCGTATTCTCGGTATGCGCGTGAGCGATATCGGCACTTACGAGGGCGAAGAAGAGGGCGCAGAGGGCGAAAAGAAAGAGGAACAATCCCCGACAGGCGAATCCCGCTTTTACAAGCTCACCGAAATCGACAAGATTTACGAAAATTACGTTCCGCCCGTATATGATGATTCTATTACGTTGCCCGAGCTGTGCGATCGCTTCCGCAACTTCGCTTGCTCTCGTATGCGCCTTTACTACAATCCGCGTATCATAAGGCTGTTTATCGCGGGTATGTCCACGTCGCGTCTTATGATTTTGCAAGGTATTTCGGGTACAGGTAAAACTTCGCTTCCGCACGCTATGGGTATATTCCTCAACAACCCGGCGACGATTGCGTCCGTTCAACCGTCCTGGCGTGACCGTACCGAGCTTTTCGGGTACTTCAACGAATTTACCAAACGCTTCAATGAAACCGAAGTTTTGAAAAAGATGTACGAGGCAACTTGGAACGACCAAATTTACCTCACAGTCCTCGACGAAATGAACATCGCGCGTGTCGAGTACTATTTCGCGGAAATGTTGTCAATTCTCGAAATGCCGTCCCGCGACGAGTGGATTGTCGACCTCGTTCCGTCCGGTTGGCCCAACGACCCAAAACATATCGATAAAGGTCGTTTCAGACTTCCGCAAAATATGTGGTTTATCGGCACGGCAAACAACGACGACTCCACGTTTGCAATATCGGATAAGGTTTACGACCGTGCTATGCCTATCAACATCAACAGCAAGGGCGTGCCTTTCGACGCACCGTGGGCGGATAACATCTTCATCAGTTACAAGCACCTCGAAGCAATGTTCAAAGAATCGCAAGAGATATACAAGGTGTCGCAAGACGTGCTTGACAAAGTCAACAAGTTGGACGACTACGTCATCGAGCACTTCCGCCTCGCGTTCGGCAACCGTATCGTCAAGCAGCTCAAAGAGTTTGTCCCGTCCTACGTCGGATGCGGCGGAACGGAGCTTGACGGACTCGACTATGTCCTTTGCAACAAGATTTTCCGTAAGTTCGAATCACTCAACTTGTCATATATCCGCGACGAAATCGACGGCTTGATTTTGTATTTGAGCGAGCTTTTCGGAGAGGAAAACATGCAAGAGAGCAAAGAGTATATCAATCGACTTAAAAAATTGTTCTAATTCTACACTTGTTTGTAGACGGAACGCGAGCCGCAAGGAGGCGAGAAAGCGAGCGCCGAACTTGATGAACAGTACAAGTGAACGGGCGAGTGTGGATTTTTTCGCCCGTGAACGAGTGGCATAATGAGTGAACGATACCTTTCTATGTGAGAGCCGAGTGTTGCCCCACGCGAAGCGGACGCCGTGGATTCCCTCAAAGTATGCAGAGGGGGAACGGCGGTATGGGCGCGACGCGTTAAGCAACACATTCGGTGAATGTGTTGTAGCCAAAGCGAACGAGGCGGATTGCGGTGCGCAAACGCCGAAGTCCAAACACGTGAGGAAGGGGAAAGTTTTAATTGTAACAAACGTGTCGGCGTGCGAGTGGGGCTTGCCCCACACCCCAATGAATAATTAGGGCGTGTAGCAAAATTCTACGTCTTAAAATTCCGCTTTATCAATCTATCCGCCAGAGTGGAATATAAATAAATCTCATAAAAGTATGGCAGACAACAAGATTACAAGAGAAGTGTACAAACAGTACGCAAATAAGATTGTTTCCGTCCTCAACAAAGAGGGCTTTTATGAGCAATTTAAAAAACGCGTCGAAAAGGGCGCATCGAGCTTCAAACTCGCAAAAAAACGCCTCGTTCAGGATATTTCGATAGACTGGATCGATACGATCGAAAGCATACTTCCCAACCTCGATACCATCGTCAGAAACCCGAGAAAATTTATCGTTCAGGAAGAGGACATCGTTGACGTGTCGCTTGCAAGAAGTATTTCGACGGAATCCGTCAAATACCTTGCGCAGCACACCAATATGATTTCAAAAGTCGACGAAAAGACGGGGGACGTCACGCCGTCCAAAATCCTCAATATCACAAAAGAGGAATCTTTCGAGATTTACGAAAACCGCTTTATTTACACGCTTTTGCTCAAACTCAAAGATTTCGTCACCATGCGTTACGACAAGATCAAAAAGGCGTCGGCAACGCAAGACGTGCTCGAGTTGGACATCGAATCGAGATTTAATCTTCCGAGCAAAAAAATCACTTATAGGACGGAATATTTTGCGCAGTTGAGTTTCGACGAGGTTATGCGTCTCGATCCCGACACGCTCACAAAAATCGAGCGCGTTGCAAAAATCGACCGCATTATCACAGACTTTTTGTCGTCGTCGTTTGCAAAATCCATGCGCAATTCCGCTCCCGTGCGTCCGCCTATCATGCGTACCAACGTCATCTTGAAAGAACCAAACTTCAAGAAGGCACTTACGCTTTGGCAGTTTGTCGAAACGTATCAGCAGACGGCAGGATTTTCAACGTCCGACGAGGTTGAGGACTACGAAATAGACGCCGAAAGCGCGCAAAGGCTCAACAGTATGATAACCCTCAACACAATGGTGTTCGAGAGTTTGTACGACCAATGCGAAACGGATATGGACATGGAGGACAAGCAGTTTGCCGACTTCCTCCGCGTCGGTCAGATGGATTTCGAAAAGGACAAAATCGACCGCGACGAATACGCTCAAAAGCTCGAAGACGAAAAGGAAAACGAGGAAGAAAAGGACAATATCGAAGAGGTGAAACCGCAAGAGGACGCCGAATCCGAAAAGGAAATTCCTCCCGAAACTCCGCCCGAAGAACAAGAACCGGAGCAAGAAGAAAATCAACCCGAAACTCCGCCCGAAATCGAGGAAAAAGAGATAGAAAAAGAGGTTGAAAAACCTCAGGAAATCGAAAAAGAAGTGGTTGTCGAACATCCCGTCGAAGTCGAACGCTTCAAAGAGATGCCGCCGAAAGCGGATCAGGAAGAAGTGGATCTCGAACCCGATGCGGAAAAATTCGATCAACATCTTTTCGAGGTGCGAAAGATCTTCAAACGTCCCGACGACGACAAGATCAAGCAAGAAGAAATCATCAAAGCGCGCGACGCAATCGATCGTTGCTTGACGTCTTATCGCAGAATCAAGCAAGAAGAGCTTGACGAGCGCGACAGACAAGAGCGCATACGCCGTCGCAGAGAAGATATCCAAAAACGTGCCGAAGCGTTCAGAAAACAGCGTGAAGAGCTTGAAAAGAATATGGATTCTTCAAACGATTCCGCATATTTCGGCATGGATCCGTTCAGCTTCCAAAAGGCGAAAATTCAAGAAAAGAAACGTCTTGAAGAGGAATCAAAACGTAAGGAAGCAATCAAGTTCGACAAACACGAAAATCTCGAGCTGGAAGACAAAAACACCGACGATATCAACAAATCCATTGACGAGATGGAAGAATCTCGCAGGGCAAATGCCGTTCGAAACGCAAAAATCGATCACGCTCTCGACGCAATCGATTCCGTTATGCCAATCGAAGGAGAAGTTTTGCCCGCTCAAAGAGCGAAATCAAAGCAAACTCTCGACGCGCAAGGACAAACCGCAACCGTCGCAACGGATGAAGAGCAGAATAGTGAAGTCGCAATCGCTCGAACTGCCGATACGCAAGCGGAGCAAGCCGCCGACGAAACGCACGGAAAGAAAGGCAAATTGCGCCTTGCAAAGCAACAAGATATAAATCCGTGGGAAGAGAAGCCTCACAAGAGCGTAAATCTCACTCCCGTCGACGAAAACACGGTTCCCGTCGGTGACGTTCACGTCAAAGACAAGGACGAAGTTGCGCCGTGGGGTGATAATGCTCAACTCGGCAAAATCGAGCACGAGGAAGAAAAGAAACCCAAGCGCAAATACAACCGTAAGCCAAAGCAAGAGCCTGAAAAAGAGCAATCCGCAACCGAACAATCCGAGGCGGTAGATTCCGCTCAAAGCGACGAATCGGCAGAGGACGTGAAACCCGTTTCCGAGCTGCGCATAAACATCGGCACCAAGATCGAAGACACTGCCGGTATGGGCATCAGTTTCAAGAGCGAAGATAAGGTTACACCGTGGGGTGAGGGCGCAAATCTCGGAAAACTCGAAGAAGAAACGCAAAAGCCCAAACGAAAATATACGCGCAAACCCAAAAACGTTGAACAAGTTGACGAAAACAAGCCCGAAACCGCTCTAAATGTCGCTGAAAGCGTGAAAGAGGGTGAAAACGAGGACAAAAACGCAACGGAAACGGTTGACGCGGTTGAAAACGAACAAAACGCTTTGAGCAAAGACGACGTTGCACAAGAGGACAAAGAACCTCAAAAAGAGGAAACGTCCGACAAGTCCGAGGAAAAAGCTAAAGAAAAATCTGAGAAAATCGACGAAAAAACTGCCGAAAAAGCGGAAGAAACGCCCGTCAAAAAGCCCAAAAAACCGCGCAAAAACAAGTGGGATTTGAGCGATACCACGCTCAATCAAAAGTACTCGACGCCAAGCGGAAAGAACAAAGTTTTCGGCAAGGTAGACGAGGATAAAGTCGGCGTGGGAGGCATACACTTCAAGGACGGAATCGACGATCCGTTCGGAGATGTGTTCAGCGTTGCGTCAAAGGCCGAACATAAAGACGACGAAGAAAATTAATAATATTTATTATTAAAATCGCATACCCGCACGGTTTGCGCCTGAAAACTATGAAAAGCAATCAATCAAAAGCCAAGAAAATTTACAACGCCGTATCGACCGTGATAGTGGCGTTGATTTTCGTATTTATGATTGTCGTCGTGGCGGTGATGTTGGTGCAAAAAAACAACGGCGGCGAAACCGAGCTTTTCGGATATCGCATGTACGACGTTCTGACGGACAGCATGAGCGGTACGATAGAGCCGGGCGACGTGATTATGTGCAAGAGCGTTGAGGACGTAAACGCTTTGCAAGTGGGGGATATCATTACTTTCAAAGCTCCCAACGGCAACTACAACGAAACCCATCGCATAATCGAAATCGTCAAAAACGACGACGGCACGGTCAAGTATTTCAAAACAAAGGGCGACAACGCAAAAGAGGCGGACAAGTGGGAACTTGCGCCCGAAAACGTCAAGGCAAAATACGTCAAAAAGTCGGTTTTTATCGGCGGTTTGCGCAGGTTTATGTCCCATTGGTACGGCTACGTAGCGGTGGTGGTGATTCCGCTTTGCATAGTGTTTGCGCTGATAATCGCTTCCTTTGTGCGCGATAAGGTCGCAATCGAAACGGAAAAGAAAAAAGAGAACAAAAAACTTACGCTCGACGATATTAGCGACGAGGAAAAATTGAAACTGCTCGACAGTTTGAAAGACGAGAATAATTGTGAAAACGGCATGACTTTTCAAGACGATATCGCCGAAAAAACGGGTGAAAACCTGTCGGAAGAGGCACCCGAAAGCACGTCGTGCGACGACAAAAAAGAACAATAGATCTCGTTTAATCGTTTTTTAAGAAAAAAACACGAAAAAATATTTTTTTACGGTATCTAACCGAATATATCGCACTTACATATACGCTTTGCGTTTTGGGGTGCGATAAATTTTATTGCGTTTTCGAACTTGCTATGATAATATAAGTAAACTAATAAATATATAGGGGAGAGTGTTATGCTCGCAAAGATACTCAGTTACGCCTTGGACGGACTGACGGGTTATGCCGTTGACGTTGAGGTCGATATCAACAGCGGTTTGCCCGGTTACGATATGGTCGGGCTTGCATCGACGGCTACCAAGGAGAGCAAAGAGCGCGTGCGTTCGGCGGTGAAAAACAGCGGTTTTCAATATCCTGCAAAGCGTATTATCGTCAATCTCGCGCCTGCCGACACAAAGAAGGAAGGCCCCGTGTTCGACCTTGCGGTCGCACTCGGCATCATGGCTGCCACGGGTCAACTCGAAAATAAGGCGTACAAACAATACGTCATCATAGGTGAACTGTCGCTCAACGGCGAACTTCGCCACGTCAACGGCATTATGCCGTTGCTCATATCCGCAATGCAGGCGGGACATCGCAAGTTTATAATCCCTGCGTCGAACGCGCGAGAAGCAAGTTTTATCGAGGGTATTGAAGTTTATGCGCTCGAAACTTTGCGCGACGTCGTGGAAATGCTTTCCGGCGTTCACTACGACAAAGTGCCGTCGTCGACGTACGAATCGGCATGCGTAAATCACGGTTACGGCGTGGATTTTGCCGACGTAAAGGGGCAAAGCGTTGCAAAGCGCGCAATGGAAATTGCGGTTGCTGGCGGACACAACGCTCTTATGATCGGTCCTCCCGGCGCAGGCAAAACCATGCTTGCCAAATGCGTGCCTACGATTATGCCGGAAATGACTTTCGAAGAAGCGATCGAGGTGACAAAAATTCATTCGGTTGCGGGAATACTGGACAGCGACGTGGGCATCGTAACGACAAGACCGTTCAGGACGCCGCATCACACCACGACCGTTCCGGCATTGGTGGGCGGTGGAGCAAAGGCAAAGCCGGGTGAGGTGAGCCTTGCAAACCACGGTGTGTTGTTCCTTGACGAAATGCCCGAATACTCCCGTCGTGCGCTTGAAACATTGCGTCAGCCGCTGGAGGACAGAAAAGTCACGGTATCGAGGGTGCAACAAACAACCGAATATCCCGCAAACTTTATGCTTATTGCGTCGATGAACCCGTGTCCTTGCGGAAACTACGGCTCGAAAAATCAAATTTGCCGCTGTACTCCCGCTCAAATACACAATTATGTGTCAAAACTCAGCGGTCCGCTTATGGACAGAATAGATTTGCAAATCGAAGTTGATAATATCTCCTATGACGAATTGCGCACAAAGCAATCGGGCGAATCGTCTGCCGAAATCAAAAAGCGCATCAACAGAGTTCGTGCGTTGCAACGTGAAAGGTTTGCAAACGACGGCATCTCGACAAATGCCGAGATGGGCTCGAAAGAACTTGCAAAGTATTGCCAAATCGACGAAAACTGCGAAAGGTTGCTCAAAAAAGCCTTTGAAAAGCTCAATTTGAGCGCAAGAGGCACGACGAGAATACTCAAAGTCGCGCGCACGATTGCGGACATAGAGGGTAGCGAAAACATCCTTCCCGCGCATATCGCGGAGGCGATTCAATATAGAGGTCTTGACAGGAAATACAGCTGATGGACAGATTTGACGACACAACAAAAACTCTTGTTGCGCTTCAATGGATTGACGAGCTTGCAAATAAGAAAAAAGCCGCTTTGCTCGAACAATTCGACGAACCGTGCGAGTTGAAAGAGACTTTTGCAAGAGGAATAGTCGAAAAAACATTGGGAGACCGTTCAAACGAGTTTTTTGCAAATATCGACAAAATAGACTCTATTTTGGAAGATATGCAAAAGAGAGAAATCCATTGGATAACCTATCTCGACGACGAATATCCGCAAACTCTTTGCGATGTCTATGACAAGCCCGTCGTAATTTTTGCAAAAGGCAACGTAGACGCTTTGAAAATGCGTATAATTTCAGTGGTAGGAACACGCCGTCCGACGAGATACGGCGCAAAAGTTGCCGAAGAATTTTCAAGAGAATTTGCAAGGGCGGGGCTTTGCATAGCGTCGGGACTTGCAAGAGGCGTGGACGGAATCGCGCACAAAGCGTGCGTTGACAACGCATCGCCCACAATCGCCGTTTTTGCAAGCGGACTCGACGTCGTGTATCCGGCGGAGCACAGAGGGCTTGTGGACGGCATACTTGCAAACGACGGGTTGATTTTGAGCGAATATCCGCTCGGAACAAAACCGCTTCAATACCATTTTCCCGACAGGAATCGTATTGTCAGCGGAATATCCGAGGCGGTTTTTCTTCCGCAAGCGGCAAAGAAGAGCGGCTCGCTCATTACGATGAGGCTTGCAATCGAGCAGGGCAAAGAGATATTCGTAACGCCCGGCAACATCTACGACGAGGAAAACGCAGGCGGCAACGAATTGTTGAGAGAAATGCCGCATGCGCTTGCAATATCGCCCGAGGACGTTCTCGACGCGCTTCACGTGCAAAGGGAAGTCGTCGAAAAACAGCCCGTGCAGCTTGATCTTGTTCAAAGCTCGATTATCGACGCTTTGCACGACGGCGAAAAGCATTTCGAAGAGTTGCTTGCAGACACGGGGCTGAACGTTGCCGACCTTACAAACGTACTTTTCAACCTCGAAATAGACGGACTTGTAGTTAAGACGGCAGGAAATTTTTACGCTTTGGCGTGAAATTGCATTGAATGTGCCTATTCGAAGTGCGCCTTGCGGCTAGATTCCCACGGTCACTTCGTTCCCTCGGAATGACACGGGTGGGACACCCACACCCGAACGGACACTCATTCATAGCGTGCTTATACACGGTATGTGCAACTTCAAAGACGGAACACGAGCCGCAACGGCGGCGAGATAGCGAACGCCGAGCTTGACGAAAAGTACAAGTGAGCGGACGAGTTTGGATTCTTTTCGTCCGCGAACGAGTGACATAAAAAGAGAACGATAGCAATCTATGCGAGTGCTGAGTGTTGTCCCCCGCTACGCGGTCACCGTGGGTTCCCTCAAGGCACGCAGAGGGGGAACGGTGATAGGGAAAACACGTGAGGAAAGGGGACATAGCATTTAGTGTTCTAAACATTCACCTCTTGTAGAGGAAGAACAAAAAACACTGTGAAGGGAAAGCGTGAAATAAGTCGCTCACCCTTACCATATGAAACGAAAACCGAAACTAATAAGCAATTAGGAGATAGAATGAAACAACTCATCATCGTTGAGTCACCGCACAAGGCAAAGACCATACAAAAGTATTTGGGTAACGACGCCGCGGTGCTTGCGTCCAAAGGCCACGTTTGCGATTTGCCTACGCGCTCTTTGGGCATCGACGTGGACAACGGTTTCAAACCGCAGTATATCGTCACGCCGGACAAGGAAGCAACCATAAAACAACTCTCTCAGGCAGTCAAAAAGTACGACAAAGTTTATCTCGCAACCGACCCCGATCGTGAGGGAGAAGCTATATCGTGGCATTTGAAAAACACGCTGGGAGTGCAAGGCGACAAAGTGCGTATCGAGTTTAACGAGATTTCGCCAAAAGCCGTGCGCGCCGCTATGGAAAATCCGCGTGAAATCAACATGGATTTGGTCAACTCGCAACAGGCAAGACGAGTGCTCGACCGCCTTGTCGGTTACAAAATTTCGCCCATTCTTTCAAGAAAGCTCAAACCCAGTCTTTCTGCGGGACGCGTGCAATCCGCCGCACTCAAAATGATTGTGGACAGAGAGAAGGAAATCCGCGATTTCACGCCCGAAGAGTACTGGACGATAAACGCTATGCTCTTGAAAGACGGCGCAAAAAAGACAAAAGCAAATCTTTTCGTTGCCGCGCTCAACGACAAGAACGGCGAGAAAATTAAGCCCTCTTGCGCGGACGAAGCGTATGCGGTTGCCGACCTTATGAGAAAGTGCGACTATCACGTAGACGACGTGAAAAAGAGCGTGTCTTTTTCAAAACCCGCACCTCCGTTTACCACGTCCACAATGCAACAAGAGGCGAGCCACAAGCTCAACATGACGGCAGAACGCACGTCGAGAGTTGCGCAACAACTTTACGAGGGCGTCAACATCGAGGGCGAGGGACAACACGCACTCATCACTTACATCCGTACCGACAGCGTGCGTATTTCTCCCGATTTTGCAAAGATCGCTTTGTCCTTCATTGCCAAGAACTACGGAAGCGAATACGCTCCTAAAACGCAAAATATTTACAAGACCAGCGACAACGCGCAAGACGCGCACGAGGCAATCCGTCCCATCGACCTCAACCGCACTCCGAAATCTCTCGAAGGCAAAATGGACAGAGACGCGTATAGGCTCTACAAACTCGTGTACGAGCGTTTTATGGCTTCGCAAATGACGCCTGCTCAATACAACACGATGAGAGTGCATATTCTCGGTGAAAGCGGCGATGAAAAGCTCGGTTTTGTCGTAAAAGGCAAGAGCGTCAAATTTAAGGGCTTTACCGCCGTGTACTCGGCAACCGTCGAGGAAAACGACGAGGACAAGGAACTCGACACCATGCCCGACCTCAACGAAGGCGAGCATCTCAATCTAGACGACGTGGGATGTGAACAAAAGTTTACCAAGCCCCCGGCGAGATACAACGACGCAACGCTTGTCAAAGCACTCGAAGAAAACGGAATCGGACGTCCCAGCACGTACGCAAGCATAATTTCCGTCATCGCAAAGCGCGAGTACACCGAAAAGCAACAAAAATCAATCGTCCCCACGCAACTGGGCGAGGCGGTGTGCGAATACATGGAAAAGAATTTCCCCGATATAATGAACCTCAACTTTACCGCTCGTCTGGAAGGCGCGTTGGATAAGGTTGCGGACGGCAAGCAGCAATGGCAAGAACTTATCGGAGCGTTCTATCCGCGCCTTATGAAGTTTGTCGAGCGTGCCGCAAAACAGGGCGGCGGAAACTATTTGCCCGACGAAGAAAGCGACGTGGTTTGCGACAAGTGCGGCGCAAAAATGGTTGTGCGCCACGGCAAATACGGACCTTTCCTTGCTTGTCCCAACTATCCCAAGTGCAAAAATATTAAACGCATAGTGGAGGTTGTCGGCAAATGCCCCAAGTGCGGCGGCGACGTGAGCAAACGCGTTTCGAAGGCAGGCAAGACGTTCTACGGATGCACAAATTATCCCAAGTGCGATTTCATCAGTTGGGACGTGCCGGCACCGTATTTCTGCCCCGATTGCGGCTCTACGATGAAAGTGGTGAAGCGCGACGACAAAACCTACTATGTATGCACCAATCACGGCTGCAAACATAGAGAACTTGTAAAAGAAGAAGAGTAATGTGCGCTTGCGGCAGTGATATCCTCTTTCTCGATGATAAAAATAATGCAAAAAATATGAGTAAACGGATTGTAAAAATTATCGGCGGCGGACTTGCGGGGTGCGAGGGCGCATTGCAACTTCTCAAAAGAGGTTTTGCCGTCAAAATGTACGAAATGCGTCCCACAAAAACCACGGGCGCGCACAAAGGCGATTCGCTTGCCGAACTCGTTTGCTCCAACTCGCTCAAATCCACCGAGCCTTGCACGGCGTCGGGACTTTTGAAAAAAGAACTCGATATGCTGGGATGCGCGCTTTTGCCCATAGCAAGAGAGTGCGGCGTGCCAAGCGGAAGCGCATTGAGCGTGGATAGAGAAAAGTTTTCGAAAGCGGTTGAGAAAGAACTTGCAAAGTATCCCGATTTCACGCTTATAAGAGAAGAAGTGACCTCGCTCGACGAGGATATACCCACAATCGTGGCAAGCGGTCCGCTCACAAGCGACGCTCTTGCCGAGCAAGTGGGCAAACTGACGGGAAAAGACAGGCTGTTTTTTTACGACGCTATCGCGCCTATCGTTGAATTTGACAGCATAGATATGCAGAAAGCATACTTTGGCGGCAGATACGGCAAGGGGGGAGAGGACTATCTCAACCTGCCCATGCAAAAGGAAGAATACGAGCGTTTTTACAACGAGCTTGTCAATGCCAAAACCGTCTTGCTTCACGACTTTGAAAAGAGCGAGCTTTTCGACGGATGCATGCCCATAGAAGAAATGGCAAAACGAGGCAGCGACACGATTCGTTTCGGTCCGTTGAAGCCCATAGGGCTTCGCAATCCGCAGACGGGCGAAAAAGCGTATGCCGTGGTGCAGTTGCGCAAAGAGAATATCGCAGGGGATTGTTACAACCTCGTGGGATTTCAAACGAATCTCACCTACGGCGAGCAAAAGAGGGTGTTCAGCCTTATCCCCGCGCTCGAACATGCCGAATTTATCCGCTATGGCGTTATGCACAGAAACACCTATATTAACGCTCCCGGCGTACTTGAAAAGACGTTCAGAGTAAAGGGAAGCAGACCGCTTTATATCGCAGGGCAACTGTCGGGCGTAGAAGGTTACGTCGAAAGCATAATGAGCGGTATGATTGCCGCGCAAGCACTTGCAAACGAACTTGACGGCAAACAATACGCAGTGCCCGGCGACGTTACGATTATCGGCTCGCTGTGCGAATACGTGTCAACGCGCGCTCTAGACTTCAAACCCATGAACGCAAACTTCGGCATCTTGCCGCCCGTCGAGGGCGTTAGAGATAAAGCAAAACGCAAACAATGCTACTACACGCGTTCTATGAGCGCACTGTCCGGTGAATAACTTGCCATTTCGAAGACGGAACGCGAGCCGCAAGGCGCATTGCTCAAACGGCGTTGCGGCAAAGGCAATCGCCCACATCGTCATTCAGAGCGCAAGCGTGGGAATCCCCTAAATAGAAACGAAAATCTTTTGGGCGATTGCTATAACCGCACTTGTTATCGCAATCACTAACCGCGCAAGCCCTCTTTACTCTCAAAATAAGACGGACAAAATCTCAAACCGCAATTCCGCACGAGTGCTTGCTTGGTGGGTGCGTGATTTGCACGCAAAAGGATAAATTTGAACGGCGGTTGGGCGCGACGCGTAAAACAACACATCCTGTGAATGTGTTGTAGCCAAAGCGAACGAGGCGGATTGCTTCGCAAACGCCGAAGTCCAAACACGTGAGGAAGGGGAAAGTTCCAGTTAAAACGAACAAATATAAATAACGAGGAGTGGGATTTTACCCCACACCCCAAACAAATTAATAAACACTGTTGGAGGAATACACTTATGGTGGAATTTCGCGGAACTACGATATGCGCCGTCAGACGTAACGGACAAACTGCCGTTGCAGGCGACGGACAAGTAACAATGGGCGAAAACGTCATTATGAAAGGCAATGCCGTAAAGGTGAAACGCATCTACAACGACAAAGTCGTGGTCGGTTTTGCGGGCTCGGTGTCCGACGCTTTCGCACTCAGTGAGAAATTTGAAGCAATGCTTCAAAAATATAGCGGAAATCTTATGCGAGCGGCGGTTGAGCTTGCAGAGCTTTGGCGCAACGACAAGGGCGGCAGACGTCTTGAAGCGTTGCTTATAGCGGCAGACGCAAACAGCATTTTCGTCATATCCGGCACGGGAGAAGTTATCGAACCCGAAAACGGAATCGTGGCAATCGGCAGCGGCGGAAACTACGCTTTGGCGGCGGCGCGCGCTCTTGCGGACGCAACCGATTTGAGCGCAAAGGAAATTGCGTACAAAGCACTCAAAATCGCAAGCGAGATTTGCGTTTATACAAACGACCATATCACGGTCGAAACGGTTTGAGAGGTGAAATATGGATTCAAACGTTTTAACCCCGAAACAAATAGTTGCGGAGCTTGACAGGTACATCATCGGTCAGCACGACGCAAAAGTCGCCGTTGCAATCGCTCTTCGCAACAGATATAGAAGAAGCAAACTCTCCGAGGAAATGAGAGAGGAAATCACGCCCAAAAACATCATTATGAAAGGACCTACGGGCGTCGGTAAAACGGAAATCGCAAGACGTCTTGCAAAAGTGGTCAAAGCCCCGTTCGTCAAAGTCGAAGCCACAAAATTTACCGAAGTCGGCTATGTCGGACGCGACGTGGAAAGCATCATCCGCGACCTTGTGGAAGTTGCAATCCGCCTCGTCAAAGACGAAAAGTTTAAAGAGGTTATGCCCAGAGCAACCGAAATTGCAGAAAACAAGCTCTGCGACATTCTTTTGCCCGTGCGTAAAAACGCGGCAGGCGCAACCGACAAGAGCGACGCTCAACTCAAAGAAGAGCTTTTGCAAGAAATCCGCGCCGGACATCTTGACGGCATCACCATCGAGATGGAAATCCGTCAACAACCCAAGCCCATTCAACTTCAACCCGGCAATGCTCCCGGCAACGAAATCGACCTCGGAAGCATTTTCGGCGGAATGATGGGCAAAGGTCAAGTGAAAAAGAGAAAACTCACCGTCAAACAGGCAATGGACTTCATCGTAAACCAAGAAGCCGAAAAGATGGTGGATCAGGACGCAATCACGCAAGAAGCGTTGCAAAGAGCGGAACAAGACGGCGTTGTTTTCCTTGACGAAATCGATAAGATCGCTGCAAACGATCAAGGTCAACAAGGCGGTCACGACGTGTCGCGCGAGGGCGTGCAAAGAGATATTTTGCCGATCGTCGAGGGTAGTACGGTGCAAACGAAGTACGGCTCTATCCGCACGGACTTCATTTTGTTCATCGCCGCGGGCGCGTTCCACATCTCGCGCATGGAGGATTTGATCCCCGAACTTCAAGGCAGATTCCCCATCCGCGTGGAACTTGACAACCTCACAAAAGACGATTTCGTCAAAATTCTCACCGAACCCGACAACGCCGTGCTTAAACAGTACAAGCAACTTTTGGGAGTGGACGGAGTTTCTCTCGATTTTACCGACGAGGCGATAGACGAGATTGCAAGAGTTGCCTTCGAAGAGAACGAAAACAGCGAAAATCTCGGCGCTCGTCGCTTGCACGCGGTTCTCGAAGCACTCCTCAAAGACGTGCTTTACGAGGCGGACGACAACGTGACGAAGGAAATCAACATCGACAAATCCTACGTCGAGCAACATTTGAGCACAACGCTGAAAGAAAGAAATTTGCGTAGATTTATAATCTGAAAAAATCGCGAGGCAAAAGGATATTATGATAAACATACCAAAGGGCACAAAAGACATGCTTCCGCAAGAGGCATACAAGTGGCATTACGTCGAGAATATCGCAAGAGAAGTTGCGGCTTGCTTCGGCTTTAAGGAAATCCGCACGCCTATGTTCGAACACACCGAACTCTTTTTGAGAGGCGTGGGCGAAACTACGGACATCGTAACGAAGGAAATGTACACATTCGACGACAAGGGCGGCAGAAGTATGACTCTTCGCCCCGAAGGTACGGCGGGCGTTGCGCGTTGCTTCATCGAAAACGGCTTGCATCAAGGCGTTATGCCTATGAAAGCGTACTATATCGCAAGCATTTTCCGCTATGAAAAACCGCAAAACGGCAGACTCAGAGAGCATCATCAGTTCGGCGTGGAATGTTACGGCTCGGACAGCCCTAGCGCAGACGCGGAAGTTATAACGCTTGCCTCGACCTTTTTGAGAAAAGTAGGGCTCAAAAATCTCGAACTCAATCTCAACAGCATAGGTTGCCCCAAGTGCAGAGCGGAATATAACAAGGCTCTAAAAGAATACATCGGCGCAAACTTGCACCTTATGTGCGGACAATGTCAGGCAAGATTCGAGAAGAATCCGCTCCGTATCCTCGATTGCAAAGAGGAGAAGTGCAAGGAAATAACCAAAAACGCACCCAAAATCACCGATTACCTTTGCGACGATTGCAGAGCGCACTTTCAAGAGGTGCAACGCATTTTGACGTCGCTGGGTATAGAGTTTAAAGTCAATCCCGGCATAGTGCGCGGTTTGGACTACTACACACGCACGGTGTTCGAGTTCGTGTCCACGGATATAGGCGCGCAAGGCACGGTATGCGGCGGCGGAAGATACAACAATCTCGTTGAAGAAGTCGGCGGCAAACCCACTCCGGCAGTCGGCTTCGGTTTGGGGCTTGAAAGATTGCTTTTGGTGCTTGAAAACACAAACAATCTCGAAGCGCAAGAAGAGTGCACGGACGTTTATATCGCACCTATGGGTGAAAAAGCCGAAGAACTTGCAAGAAAGCTCGTGTTCGATATGCGCAACGCAGGCATAAAGGCGGAAACCGACATCATGAACAGAGGCCTTAAAGCGCAAATGAAGTACGCCGACCGCACGGGTGCAAAATACGTGTGCGTGCTTGGCGACGACGAGATTGAAAAAGGCACGGTAAACGTCAAGAGAATGAGCGATTCGGTTACGGAAGAGTGCCGTATCGACGAGCTTTGCAGGTATTTTGAAAAATGACCGAAAGAGGAGTAGTCGCAAAAATTAAAGGCAATAAAGCGACGGTGCGTTTCGACAGGCGTAGCGCGTGCGACAAGTGCCATATGTGCGCAACGACGAAAGACGGTATGAAAGTCGAAGTCGTTGTCGAAAATACGCTGGGAGCAAACGTCGGCGATTTCGTCGAAGTCGAAATGGGCGAAAAGTACGTGCTTACGGCGGCGGCAATCGTGTACGTGATACCGCTTGTGCTTATCGGCGCAGGCATTGGCATAGGCACGCTTATAAACGAGCTTGCGCAAGCACTTTTGGCACTTGCAGGACTTGTTGTGGGCTTTGTCATCGCAATATTGCTCGATAGACTTGTCATCCGCAAAAAGAAGGGCTTTACTCCGACAATGAAGTCAATTTGCCCCGAGAGTGTTGAAGATTATTTGAAAAAATAATCCTCAACGCGATATTGTCCTTCGGACAGTTGCGGAAGATTTCAGCCTATTCGGAGCGTTCTTATACACTGTATGTGCCTGTTCGAAGACGGATTCCGAGCCGCAACGGCAATGTAAGTGATATGCACGCAAAGTGTGCGTGATATTGTTGCCTATGGCAACAGTGATATTTGCGCTTTGCGCAAGTGATATTTGCTCAAACGGCGCCTAGGTTATGGCAAACCGCCTCAAATGTCATTCCGAGGAGCAAAGCGACGTGGGAATCCCCTAAATAGAAACGAAAACACAGTGGCGGTTGCCACCGACCTCGCTTGTTTTCGCAATCACTACCGCGCAGAAAATCTTTGCTATCAGTTCTAGCAGGGATAAAAAATCCTGCCACAGTTTCGCAAGATTGTCTGCTTGGTGTTTAGCGTGCTTTGCACGCAAGCGGATAAACGAACACTCATTCATAGTGTGCTTATACACGGTATGTGCAACTTAAAAGACGGAACACGAGCCGCAACGGCGGCGAGCAAGCGAACGCCGAGCTTGACGGTTGTACCGTTCGATTGCGCCGTGTTGTTGCGTAGCTGGCGCACAAAGGACGGTGGCATAATGAGTGAAATGTCCCTATCTATGCGAGTGCCGACTGTCTCCCCCGCGAACGACGGATAATCTTGTAGAGAATTGTCCCTATTTGAGTGGTGGGAGAAAAGCCCGAGAGGGAAAGAGGGGGCACATCTAATTTAGAGTTCACGCCGTTCAACTCTTGTAGAGGACGAACAAAACACGTGAGGAAGGGGGACATAGCAATTAGAGTTCTAAACGTTCACTCGTTGTAAATAGAGAACAAAAGCCCGGAAGGGAAAGAGGGGGCAATCTAATATAAAAGTACACGCCTTACGCATTTGTAGAGGGGGAATACACACGTGAGGAAGGGGGACATTGCAATTTAATAGTGCACGACGTTCACCTTTGTAGAGAAAGAACAATCGGATGATATCGCAACTGCGTTGCGGTTGCGGAACAATAATACGTATTCAAATTTAATCAGGAGATAAAACATGGATTATATCACTTTAAATCAACAAAATTTTGACGAAATTACGTCCAAAGGCGTTGTCCTCGTGGATTTTTGGGCAACCTGGTGCGGACCTTGCAAAATGATGGCTCCCAACGTTGAAGAAATCGCAACGGAATATAAAGGCAAAGTCACTGTCGGTAAGGTGGACGTGGACGAGTGTCAAGAACTTGCAACTCGTTTCGGAATTATGTCGATTCCTACGCTCATCGTCTTTAAGGACGGCGAAAAGAAAGAAGTGCTTGTCGGCTATCGTTTGAAGATGCAAATCGCACAAGTCCTCGACAAGTATCTTTGATATTTATTGGACGCTCATAATAAAAAACGAAGTCAAAACCGTTGTTTTGACATAATTTACAAGGAAAACAAAAGATGATAGATCTCAAAAGCATAAAACAAGTCGATCCCGAACTTTACGCGTCCATGCTCCAAGAGCTTGAACGTCAACAACACAATCTCGAACTTATCGCAAGCGAAAACATCGTTTCCGAAGCGGTGCTTGCGGCGGCAGGTACTTTTTACACCAACAAGTATGCGGAAGGTTATCCCGGAAAGAGATATTACGGCGGTTGCGAATACGTAGACATTGCAGAAAAACTCGCAATCGAGCGTGCAAAGCAACTTTTCGGAGTGAAGTACGCAAACGTGCAACCGCACTGCGGCTCAAATGCAAACTTTGCGGCGTATTACGCCTTGCTCAGTAGCGGAGATACCATTCTCGGCATGACGCTTGCCGACGGCGGACACCTCACGCACGGCGCAAAAGTGAATATGAGCGGCAAGCTCTTCAACTGCGTCGGCTACGGCATAGACCCGCAAACCGAGCTTATCAACTACGACGAAGTGCGTAGGATTGCGCTTGAATGTAAGCCCAAACTCATCGTTGCCGGCGCAAGTGCGTATCCGAGATTTATCGACTACAAGAAATTCCGCGAGATTGCCGACGAAGTCGGGGCGTATCTCATGGCGGATATAGCGCACGTTGCAGGTATGGTTGCGGTCGGTCTGCACCCAAGCCCCGTCGGATATGCTCACGTTATCACTTCCACCACGCACAAGACGTTGAGAGGGCCCAGAGGAGGTCTTATCCTTTGCGACGACGAAGATATCGCAAAGAAGATTGACAAGGCGATTTTCCCCGGTTCGCAAGGCGGTCCGCTTATGCATATAATCGCGGCAAAAGCGGTTGCTTTCAAAGAGGCTCTTTCGCCCGAATTTAAGACTTATCAGGAGCAAATCCTCAAAAACGCCAAGGCAATGGCGGACAGACTTATCAAAAGAGGTCTGCGCCTTGTAAGCGGCGGTACGGACAATCATATGATGCTCATAAACCTTGTAGGAAGCGGCGTCAACGGGAAACAACTCGAAACATGGCTCGATATGGCGCATATCACCGCAAACAAGAATTCCGTGCCAAACGAGCCGTTGTCGCCTTCGCTCACAAGCGGTTTGAGAGTTGGCACGCCTGCAGTCACGTCAAGAGGCATGAAAGAGGACGATATGGTCAAAATCGCGGATATGATTGCCGATATAGTCGAGGGTGGCGAGAGTGCGATAGAATCCGTCAAGGCGCGTGCAATCGCACTTTGCGACGCGCATCCTATCTACAAGGACGCCGTGATGCTTTGACAAGCGAACAAAGATAAGATATAACTTCGTAACCTGCAAACGCAACGGGAGCAAAAACTTCTCGTTGCGTTTCTGTTTTTAAGCTAGCATTTTCGTTTTCGATTTTCGATGCCGTTACGCTTGAATCGGCGGCATCCGATTTATTATTTTCGTCGTTGCGCTCGGATGCGGAATCGTCGTTTTTCTTTTCGGTTTTTGATTTTTGCATCATTGACATCACGAGGGGAAGCATAGACGATACGTCCACTTTGCCGTTTTGCATATTGCCAAGGAGTGCAAACATCGGGTTTTGAGCCGCCATATTTTTTATAAAATCGAATTTCCCGTCGTTTTGCTGTTCGATATTCGAAAAATCAAGTCGAGTTTTCTCGCCAATTCCGTTCTGGCGAGCGAAGGCGGATGTTTCGGTATATTTGTCGTCCTGCATGCGCACGTGCGCATATTTCTCGTTTGGCGGCTCTTGCGCCGTGTTTTGCGCTTTGTTGTCGCCGTTTTTTTGAGTAAGCAGTTGCATGAGCATTGAAATCGTGTTCATATCCAAATTCATAGGCCACCTGTCACAATCATTTTATGCGCTCATATATTGAACGTGCGGAGGAATTTATGAATTTTTATGATTTCAACGGAATGAGAGGGTATGGCAATCAAAGTGCCGAAAACGGAAACGGCAAACAAAATTCTTGTAATTTTGCGGGACAGAATTGCGACACCGAGAGTAAAAATCAATCTTTTGAGGATAAGTTTGCCGAATACTCGCAAAAGAGCGAAGAGGAGCTGACCGCGCGCCTTATGGACGTTGCAAGGCGTATGAAAGCGCAGGGCACGTTCGACGCGCAATCCCTCGAAAATTTGTACAACAACGCATATCCCATGCTAAACGACGAGCAAAGACGGCGCATGAGAAGCATTATAGACATGCTCAAAGCGTGAGGGGATATGGACAAAATCGACGCGCGAATTGTAAATCAACTCAAAGTTTCGAGCAAAGTCAGCAGTGCGCTTGTCAAAACTCTCGAAAACGAGGACGAAAGGGCGGAAGCAATCGTAAGAGTGCGCAATCCCTTGCATTTAGGTTTTTTGGAGAGAAGTTTCGACGTTGTGGCAAGCTATCCGTTCATACGCTCGATAGGAATAAAATGCGGACTAGAAGACGCCATACGGCTTGAAAGAATGAGCGAGGTGGAATACGTTGCCGCTCAAAGCAAAGTTTTTGCACTCGGAAAGGGAAAAGACGAAAGCCATAATGAAAAGCATTGTGAAACAGACAATGAAATCGTTGATCATAGCAGCGACAATGCGGAAGTTTTGCGCAGAGTAGACAAGGCTCGAAATGCGGAATTTGCGCAATCTAACCGCATGTTTTATCCCATACCGACTTTTGACGACAATCTTGACGGCAGAGGAGTTACGCTTTGCGTTATGGACACGGGCGTATCTCCGCATATCGATTTGTCCGTGCCGAAAAATCGTATAATCGGCGCAATGGATTTCGTAAACGGTGAAAAATATGCCTACGACGACAACGGACACGGCACTTTCGTCGCGGGGGTTGCGTGCGGAAACGGCATATTGTCGGCAAGGGGAATCAAAGGCGTTGCGCCTATGGCGAACGTGCTGTCCGTCAAAGTCATAGAAAAGAGTGGCGAGAGCGGAACATTCAAAATTTTGGACGGTATGCAATGGCTTTTCGACAATTTCAGGCAGCACGGCGTGAGAGTTGTGTGTATGAGTTTCGGCGCAGAGCCGCTGGAATATGCCGATCCGCTGAAAATCGGCGCGGAAATGCTTGCAAGAAGCGGACTAATCGTGGTTGCGGCATCGGGAAACAGCGGTGCAAACGCTTTGAAATCGCCTGCGATAAGCAACGAAGTTATTGCCGTCGGCGCAGTGGATAACGAAGACAATATTGCAAATTTTTCGTCGAGAGGTTCGTACAACGGCATAAAGCGTCCCGACGTTTACGCACTCGGCACAAACGTAAAAGGGCTTCAATCGGGCGGAGCGTATTCGCACATGAGCGGAACGTCGGTTGCCGCTCCCTACGTTGCCGGCGCCTGTTGCTTGCTTTGCCAAAAGTATGCGAGGATTTCACCGTTTCAAGCAAAAAACGCAATTCTAAACGCGTCTATCAATTTGAACGGCACGAAAATATTTAAGATTTAAGTCCTTTCGCAAGTCGTTCGACAACGGACAAAAAGTAGGCGATTTCGCCCTCTTTCGTTTCGCAACCGACGCTTGCCCTAACTGCGCCTTGAAAGGACGTGCCTTGCTCGCGATGTACGAGGGGCGCGCAGTGCAAGCCGCCTCGCACGCATATGCCGTATTCGTTCAACTTGTCGGCGATATAGCCGCTGTCCGCGTTTGCGAGGTTGAAACATACAACGCCTGTTTGCGTGTCGCGCGTATAGAGCGTCGCACCTATATCGTGAAGTCCGTGAAGAATATTTTTCGTTATTCTATCGATATATTTTCTGTTTTTGTCAACATTGTCGAAAGACCATTTCGCGCCTTGGCGCAAAGCGTCTATACCGCCTGAAAACAACGTGCCTGCCTCGAATGAGTCGGGCATTTCGACGACAGGAGTTACGTCGCTAGAAAACGTCCCCGTACCGCCGTAAAGCAAAGGAGATAGTTTTATATCCTTGCGCACAATCAAAAATCCCGTACCTTGTACGCCGTGCAATCCCTTGTGTCCGGGGCATGCAAGCAAACTTATACCGCTGCTTTTTAAAGTCAGCGGAATAAGAGGAACGCTTTGCGCTCCATCCAAAATCAGGATTTTGCCGTTGTTTTTGCAATAATCCGCAATACTTTGAATATCGCAAATCGCGCCGTTGACGTTGCACGCTCCGCCAAAAACCAAAATATCGGCATTTGTTGCAAATTTTTCGACATCTTTGACGTCTATGCGGCCGAGAGGGTTTGTTTTGACGATTTCGAGGGATATTTTGCCCTCTTGTTTGAGCTTGTAGAGAGGGCGCAAAACCGAATTGTGTTCGTTGACGCCGGTAAGCACTCTTTCGCCGCCTTTGACAATGCCGAATATCGCAAGATTCAAGGCTTCCGTGCAGTTTTTTGTGAATATCAGAGAGTATTCGTCGCTTGCTCCGAACACTGACAAGAGATACTCTCGACATTTTTGTATGCGTATGCTTTTGTCGATTGCCTCGTCGTGTCCTGCGCGCCCGCTGTTTGCCGAGTGCGTTACGTCAAAAATCAATGCGTCCAACACGCATTTCGGCTTAAATCTTGAAGTTGCGGCATTGTCGAGGTAAATCATATCGTCCTTATCTATGCAACTTATGCGATTTTGCACGAAAAATGTGCGAGCGCAATATATTAAAATCAAGAGCGGTTACATATATTTTCGGAGGGGATTATGAGAGAATTTTTCGTTGCGTTCCGCTCGCGCGCCGAAGCCGTGCGGTTTTATGAAGAGCTTGCAAGTTATCGAATATCGGGCAGGCTTATCAATACGCCCTCGTCCGCAAAAGTAGGATGCGGGCTTTCGGTTAAACTGTTTGCAAAGGACATGCAACAGGCAAAAATAATTCTGCAAAGGGGCAGATACGCATCCGCAATCGGTTTCTATTATTTTGGCGCAAACGGAAACGCAATAAGATTGTGACCGCTCTTTATTCTCGTATGCGCAAATGCTCGATTGCGCATACGAGAATAGAAATCACATTTGAAAACGGCAAAAAACACGGCGATACGCGGCAAATATAATTGAATATCAAGAAAAAAGTATATTTTGTTTCGCTTTCTTGCAAAAAACGAGGAAGTATGCGATAATCGAAAATATGACGAAAGACAACTTGAAAATATACGATTTGCTTGACGAAATGCACCACGATGCCGATTGCGAACTGAATTTTAATTCGCCGTTTGAATTGCTTGTTGCGGTGGTGCTGTCCGCCCAGTGTACGGACAAGCGCGTAAATCAAGTTACGAGCGAGCTTTTCAAAATCGCAAACACGCCCGAGGCTTTTGTAAAAATGCCTGTCGAAGAGCTTGAAAGGCATATATTTTCTTGCGGATTTTACCATAATAAAGCAAAGGCGATAAAGAGTTTGAGTCAAAGCGTTTTGGATATGGGCGGCATGCCTAAATCGCGCGACGAACTTATGAAACTCCAAGGCGTAGGGCGCAAAACGGCAAACGTCGTAGCGGCGGTGGCATACGGCGAAAACGCAATCGCTGTGGATACGCACGTTTTTCGAGTGGCAAACCGCATAGGGCTTGCGCATGCAAAAACTCCCGAGCAAACCGAGCAACAACTTATGCGGGCTTTTGACGAAAATCTTTGGTCGCATCTTCATCACTTGCTCATTTTTCACGGCAGATACACTTGTCACTCTCAACGTCCCGAGTGCGACAAATGCCTTGTGAGAGAGTACTGTCAATACTATAAGAAACTGACGTCGGGCATGCCCGTAGGTCAAAAATAAAACGAAATCGATATGAAAAAGTACGAGATTATTTCAAAAAAACGCCTTGCGCCAAACGTGAACGAGTACGTGATCTACGCACCATTCGTTGCAAAACATTGCCTTGCTGGGCAGTTTGTCATACTGCGAGTGGACGCCGATGGCGAGAGAGTTCCGTTCACAATTTGCGATTATTCGAGAGCGGACGGCACGGTTTCCGTTATGGTGCAAGAGGTCGGATATACGACGGCAAAACTTGCCATGCTGCAAGAGGGCGACGCTCTTTGCGATTTCGTAGGTCCGCTCGGCAACGCCACCGATTTGTCCGCGTACGAAAATATTTGCCTTATAGGCGGTGGAATCGGCTCTGCGGTCATCTATCCGCAAGCAAAGCAGCTTAAAGCGCAAAACAAGGCGGCAGACGTGATTTTGGGCGCAAGAAACACGGATTTGCTTATGTACGTAGACGAGTTCGAAAAAAACGCAAACAATCTTTATCTCGTCACCGACGACGGCTCTCGCGGTCAAAAAGGATTTGTCACCGATATGCTCAAACAGCTTGTCGAGGACGGAAAAAATTACGATTGCGTGTTCGCCGTAGGTCCGCTTCCGATGATGAAAGCGGTTTGCAATCTCACGAAAACGCTCGGCATACACACCGTCGTCAGTATGAACTCTATGATGGTGGACGGCACGGGTATGTGCGCATGCTGTCGTTTGAGCGTCGGCGGCGAAACGAAGTACGCTTGCATAGACGGTCCGGAGTTCGACGGACATCTTGTCGATTTCGACGAGGCGATTGCAAGAAGCAAAACTTATTTGAAAGAAGAAAAAGATCATCTTTGCAATTTGAGGAGGGACATATGATAGAGCCAAGACACCATATGCCGACTCAGCCCGCAAACGAACGAATACGCAACTTCGACGAAGTTGCGCTCGGATATACCGCAAAGCTTGCAAAAGACGAGGCCGACAGATGCCTCAATTGCAAAAACGCGCCGTGTATGAGCGGTTGCCCCGTTGGCGTGCATATCCCCGATTTTATCGCAAACGTGAAGCAAGGCGATATTCAAGGCGCATATCGCGTGTTGAAAAACGACAACAATCTTGCGGCAATTTGCGGAAGAGTTTGTCCGCAAGAAAATCAATGCGAAAAGCATTGCGTGCGCAAGGACAAGTTGGGCGGAAGCGTCGCAATAGGCAATCTCGAAAGATACGTTGCAGACCAAGCGATTGCAAACGGATACGACGAGAGACCTCAAATTGTCAAAATCGGAAAGAGAGTGGCTGTGGTAGGCTCCGGCCCCGCGTCGCTGTCTTGCGCGGCGGATCTTGCAAGATGCGGCGTTGACGTGACAATGTACGAAGCGTTGCACGAAGCAGGCGGCGTGCTTGTGTACGGTATTCCCGAATTCAGACTTCCAAAGGCACTTGTCAAAAAGGAAATCGACAAAGTACGCGCGCTGGGCGTTGATATAGAAACCAACGTCGTCGTCGGCAAGACGATATTTATCGAAGAATTGCTTTTTGAATACGACGCGGTGTTTATAGGCACGGGCGCAGGCGTTCCCATGCTCCTCAAAGTCAAGGGCGAAAACCTCAACGGCGTGTACTCCGCAAACGAGTATTTGACGCGAATCAATCTCATGAAAGCCTACAAAAATGATGCGATTACGCCTGTAAAACGCGGTAAAAACGTGGTTGTTGTGGGCGCAGGCAACGTTGCTATGGACAGTGCGAGAACGGCTTTGCGTATGGGGGCGAACGTCAAACTCGTCTACCGCAGAGGCAGAGAGGAAATGCCTGCAAGAAAAGAGGAAATCAACCATGCCGAAGAAGAGGGCGTAGAGTTTTTGCTCCTGGCAAATCCCGTTGAAATCATCGGCGACGAGCAAGGCAACGTCAAGGCGGTCAAGTGTATCGAAATGCAACTGGGCGAGCCCGACGCAAGCGGACGCAGAAGCCCGATTCCCGTCGAAGGAAGCGAGTTTACGGTGGATTGCGACGAAGTTATAGTCGCACTGGGCACGACTCCAAATCCCATAATCAAACGCAGTATGCCATCGCTCGAAACCACCAAAAAAGGCACGATAGTCGCAGACGAAAACGGCTTGACGAATATACCTCGTCTTTACGCCGGCGGCGACGCGATGACGGGTGCGGCAACGGTTATTCTCGCAATGGGCGCAGGCAAACGCAGCGCGCAAGCGATACTGAAATCTTTTTCAGAATAAAAATACTATGAAAACAATACCAAAGAGGCAAATATGTTTTTAGACTACGTAAAAATCTTTATAAAAGCGGGCAACGGCGGCAACGGCAAAGTGTCCTTCCATCGTGAAAAATTCGTGCCCAACGGCGGTCCCGACGGCGGTGACGGAGGCAACGGCGGAGACGTCGTGTTTGTTGCCGACAAGGAAATCAATACGCTTATCGACTTCAAGTTCCAAAAATTCTACCGCGCTCAAAACGGCGGCGACGGCGAAGCGAAAAACTGCACGGGCAAATCCGCTCCGAATCTCATTATAAAAGTGCCCGTAGGCACGGTTATTCGCGACACGGAGAGCGGAAAGGTTATTGCCGACCTCTTTGACGACGGCGAAACTTTCGTTGCGCTAAAAGGCGGCAGAGGAGGCAAGGGCAACAATCGCTTTGCGCATGCAAGACGTCAAGCGCCGTCATTCTCGCAACTGGGCGAAACGACGGAAGAGCATCAGGTTACGCTCGAACTCAAAACCATCGCGGACGTCGGACTCGTCGGTTTTCCGAACGTCGGAAAATCCACGCTTTTGTCCGTTTTGACAAGCGCAAAACCAAAGATTGCCAACTATCATTTCACGACGATCAGTCCGAATCTTGGCGTCGTGCAAATGTATGACGACAGCTTTGTTATTGCGGATATCCCCGGACTTATCGAGGGCGCAAGCGAGGGCGCGGGGCTCGGACACTATTTCTTGCGACATATAGAGCGTGTGCGCCTTATCGTGCATATCGTGGACATAAGCGGCAGCGAGGGCAGAGATCCCGTTGACGACTACAACAAAATCAATGCAGAACTTGCAACATACAGTGAAAAACTTGCCGCGATTCCGCAAATCGTGGTGGCGGGCAAGGCGGATTTGCTCACCGATCGCTCTGAAATCGAAAAGTTCGAGAAAGCAATCGGCAAAAAGGTTTTCGTCGTTTCGTCGGTTACGCACGAAGGGCTTGACGAGCTTCTTGCCGCAATGAAGCAAAAGGTTGACGAGCTTCCTCCGCCTCAACGCATCGAGCGCGACGAGGACTTTGAACTCGAACCCAAATCCGATCAAAAATTCACGGTGTCTCGTATGCCGGACGGCTCGTTCTTCGTGGACGGCGGACTTGTGGACTTCCTCATCCAAAACGTTACGATTTCGTCGCAGGATTCCTTTGCGTTCTTCCAAAAAGTCCTCAAAGACCGCGGCGTAATCGCAGAGCTCAAAAAGAAAGGTATGAAAGAAGGGGACATCGTTACCATCGGCGACATCGAATTCGAATGGGTTGACTGATAAACGCCAAAATTAAATCACCCGCAATGCAACGGATTTACGGTTTGTATCCGATTGCAAGCGGGTGTTTTTTATTGCCGTGTTTTCAATGCTGCGATTTGCAAATTCGCATAATCGTTCTTTCATCTGGTTGAAGCTCGAAATCAATCGACGTTATTATTCTCCCGAGCGTATTCGTCTTGACACTCTGTTTCAAGCTCCTCAAACGCTTTCGGGGACGACAAAGTGCCGTTGCCGAGTGTCAATGTGAGTAGGGCAAGCACAAGCAGTATTGTGCCGAAAACGATATAGTAGATTTTGAGGGGAGTGAGAAAAGATACCAGTACGAGCACCGCACCCGAAAATGCGTAGTTTTTGAAATTGCGCCGAGAAAGTATCGTTTGAAGCAATGCCCTAAAAGAAAATTTTTGTTTAGGTTTTTTCAAGACGGGCAGGGCGTTGTGTTTTGCAAGAAACTTGTAAACTTGTTTCGCTTTTACGATTTCGATATTTATATCTTCGAGATTTGCAATTTGCCAGGCGTGTCTGTCAATCGATTTGGTGATGAGGTAAACGTGATTTTTCCCATGCTTTTTTGCCGTTTTGCAAACGTTTGCAACGTCGCTTCCGCCAAGTGCCGAAAACTTGAAATTTGCGATTATTATGCTCTTTTCAAGCAAAATATAGCTTGAACCATTCTCGATTTGAGGATTTTTTAGAGCGGTTATTATCAAATTTACAATATATTCGCCGCCTTTTATACAAAACTCCGTTTCGAGTCTGTCGTATGTATAAGGCTTCTGATTCCGCTTTGAGAAGTAGCGCACGCTTACGAGAATCACGCTTGAAAACGCAATCGAAAATACGATTGCTCCCACCGCGTTTTTAAACAGCAACGCAGACCAAACGAACGTTGTCAGGGTGACGATTATGCTTGCAAAAATGTAGTCGAGTGCTTTTGCCATATAAATATTTTTGCCAAAAATCAAGTAGTAAAAACATGTTGCAGCTTAAAAAATTCTTTGCATACGCCTTGATTTCTTGAAAGTTTTTCATATGTGTTGTATAATAAAAATATGGAAAAAACTTTGATTTTCGGCGGGGCTTTCGACCCTGTGCATAAAGAGCACGTTGCCATGTGCAAAAGCGCGATGCAAGAGCTCGGTATATCCAAACTCGTGCTTGTTCCGACTGTAACACCACCTCACAAGAGTGCGGGATTTTTGAGTTTTCAAGACAGATGTGATTTGCTCAAAGTCGCATTCGAGGGCGTAGATTTTGTCATCGACGACATTGAAAACGCAAGAGAAAAAGACAATTACTCCGCGCTTACGTTGCCTATACTCAAAGAAAAATACGGTGATATCGTATATCTTATCGGCGGTGATAGCCTTGAATATTTCGACACGTGGTATCATCCCGAAAAAATCGTTCAAGTTTGTCCGATTGCCGTTTGTGCGCGCGAGGGATACGACGATATAAGGGATAGAGCAAAACGTCTTGAACAAAAATTCGGAGGGGAGTTTATCCTTTTGAATTACGTCGGCAAAGACGTATCGTCATCCGAAGTCAGAGCAAAACTGCTTATGGGCGAAACTCCAATCGAGATTGACGAGCGAGTTTTGGATGCGATAAGACAAAAACGTCTGTTTTGCGAGTACGAGGACATGGCGAAAAAACTTCGTTCATATCAAACGGAAGAGTTGTTCGCACACAGCAAAGCGGTCGTTTTGACGGCGATGCGGCTCAACTCTTTGCACAACTTGAAGCAGGATTTCACCAAAGTGTTTCTTGCGTGTTTTTTGCACGACAATGCGAAAAAGCGTCCCTCTCTCGACGGTTTAAAAGTGCCTTGCGACGCAGTCGGAACGCCGGTATTGCATCAATTTTTGGGAGCGGAGAAGGCAAGGCGTGATTTCGACATACAAGACGAGGACGTGCTTGACGCAATCCGTTATCATACCACCGCAAAAGCGAATATGACTATGCTCGAAAAGCTCGTCTATACAGCAGACAGCGTGTCTTTCGACCGCGATTACGAGCCAATCCCAAAGATCCGTGAGATTGCAATGCGCAATTTCGACGAAGGGTTTAAAGCGGTGTTGAAATACACCTATGACAAAGTAGGCGCAAGCGGCAAACCTATGCATCCGCTCACGCAAGAAGCCGTGAAGTGCTATCTCGGTTGAATTGTTGACGCTCAAAAAGCACGGGCGCAATGCGAAACTAAAGCTAATCGTTGTATTTTTGCAAATTTGACCGTTGAAATTGCATGGCATATATGCTAAAATCAAATTGTAAAAACGTGCAAAAACACGTTTTTTGCACACGATAAATACAAATATACCGAAGAACTATCGCTTTTTGCGGCAGGAGGATTTATGGAACCTATTGAAATGAAAGACATCATTTGTGCCGAACTTGACGAGCACAAAGCCGTTGATATCACGATTTTGGACGTTGCGCATCTGACAGTTATGACCGATTATTTTGTCATTTGCACCGCAAAGAGCAACAAACAAGTCAAAGCACTTGCCGAGTTTGTGGAAGAAAAAATGAGCGAAAACGGCATCGAACCCACACACACCGACGGTATGGGCGAGGGTAAATGGGCAGTGCTTGACTACGGCGGAGTCATCGTGCACATTTTCAACGACGAAACGAGAATGTTCTACTGCCTTGAAAAACTTTGGGCGGACGGTAAAAACGTCACAAAGTACAATGGCTGAAAAGTAAAACGCGATAGCGAAACAATATAAGTATTTTCAAAACAAAAAGCCTCGTTTTCGAGGTTTTTTTTGATATTCTAACATATTAAATTGGATTTTTATAACTTAAATTTTATGGCTTTTATTAATCAAATCGTTTGCTAATTGCTTCCTCGATTTTCGCAAACGAGGGCAGTTTCAAAGCGATTTTGTATGACGTGATTTGAAATACTTTTATTTTATTCGTTGCCGCGCGATTTGCAAAATCTCGGCTTTTTGTTCGTTTGACATATCGGGTTTGATTTTTCTGTAAACATCGACGTCAAGCGTCGCAACAACGTCGAGCGAAAGCTCTTTCGACAAAAATTCTTGCGTATTTTTCAAAAATTCGTCCCGTTGACTTTTCAGGTAAAACGGTTTCGTAAGCATTGCGACAAGGCAACTGTTTTGATAAAAAAAGCATTTTGCGCCTATGACGTTTTCGTCGCCGAGCATCAGAGCGCATACGTTTTGCTCTGTGGATACGTTTTGTTGCGTCGTTGATTGAATTGCGGTTTCTGCCAAAATTGTCATACCGAGATTATTTGCCAAATTTTCGTTTTTATCACGTATTTTCAAAAAATTGTTTTTGGACTTGACAAGGCGGCATATTAGGCATATCATAAATTTGCTTCAGGGCGAGGTGTAAATCCTCACCGGCGGTATAGTCCGCGAACACGCAATGCGTGCCGACAAGGTGCAATTCCTTGACCGACGGTATAGTCCGGACGGAAGAAGCGACGTATTTTGCATTTAAACATACGTTTGCGCCCTCGAAGGCGCATTTTTTTATGCAGTTTTGCAAAATCAAAAAAGAGTGCGCCAAAGGAGAAAAATGGGCAAAGAAGCAAAGAAAAACAGTGTTTTCAAAGCAGAGCACAACGCCGACGGAACAAGCGTCAAAGTCACGAAAGAGGACGTAAGGCAGACTTTTGCAAAATTCAAAAATCCGCGTTTTTCAACCGCATATATCACCAAAATGGCGATTTTGACGGCGATTTCTTTCTTGTTGTACGCATTCGGGAAATTTAATTTACCGTTCATGTTCCCGCAATTTTTGGAGATTCAGATAAGCGAGTTGCCTGCGCTTTTGGCGGGATTTTCAATGGGGCCGATAAGCGCGTGCGTGGTTATCGTATTGAAATGCCTTTTGAAATTTCCTCTGTCCTCGACCGTTTACGTCGGCGAGGCTACCGACATTTTGCTGGGCATAGCGTTCGTGCTGCCGGCATCTTTGATATATTATTTTCATAAGGACAAGAAGCATGCACTGATCGGACTTGCCGTGGGAACCGTGTGCCTCACCGCGCTGTCGATTTTGGTGAATAGATTTATATCCATTCCGTATTATGTTCAGCTATATTTCAACGGCGATTTTTCGCTGATAGTAAATTTGCTCGCACCGCTTTACAAAAACATCACGATTGACACCTTTTACACTTATTATTTGTTGCTCGGCGTGTTGCCTTTCAACTTGTTTAGATGTATAATAGTGAGTGGACTTACGTTCGTATTATACAAACGTCTGAGCAAAATTCTGCACTGGGACGGCACGAGTATGAAAAAATCGCACGACGTTTTCGGAAAACACACCGTCAAAAACATCGAAGAAACTTACGCTCTTGCAAAGCAAATCGCAAGCACTCTCAAAGGCGGAGAGGTTATTTTGCTAAGCGGTGATTTGGGCGCAGGCAAAACCACTTTCACCAAAGGGCTTGCAAAGGCGTTGGGCATAGACGACGAGGTTACAAGCCCGACTTTCACCATACTCAACGTTTACGAGGACGGAAGGCTCAAACTCAACCACTTGGATATGTACAGAGTGGAAAGCGCGGACGAACTTGCCGAGCTCGGCATCGAAGATTGTTTTGACGACGACAGCGTAACCGTCATCGAATGGAACAAGTTTGAGCATATTGACGGCGAAATAATAGACATAAATATCACTCCGACAGGCGAAAACGAGAGAGTTTTCGACGTCGAGAAAAGGGATAATAAATGAACATTCTTGCAATCGATACAACGTCGACGGGGCTTTCGATCGCACTCGTCAAAGGCGAAGAAAGCCACTATTTCACAAAAGAAATCGGCAAATCGGGACACAGCGCAACGCTTATGCCGCAAATCGACGATATGCTCAAATCGCACGGTGTAAATGTGCAAAATCTCGACGCGGTGGCGGTGAACGTCGGCCCCGGCTCTTTCACGGGCATAAGAATAGGCGTGTCGGCAATGACCGCGATTGCGTTTGCAACGGGCGCAAAGCGTATTGCGGTGACAAGTTTTGACCTTATTGCACACCAAAGAGGAGAAATTCTTGCCGCAGTAGATGCCGGACACGGCAATCTGTATCTTGCAAAATGCCGCAACGGAAAGGTTTTGGAAACGAGTTTTTGCGAGGCAAGCGACGCTGCAAAAATATCGGGCGCAGTGTTTACAACCTTAAACGACGTCGGACAAACACTTGCGGAAGTCGTGAAAGAAAAGGCACAAAACGGCGAATACGTAAACGTTTTTGAGCCTTTTTATATGCGCAAATCGCAAGCCGAGAGGGAAAAAGATGAAGTTTGAATCCCTCAAATACGAGCACCTCAGGCAAATGGCGGAAATCGAGCGCGAAGCGTTTGATCAGCCTTGGAACGAGCGTATGTTTATCCCCGAAGTCGAAGATCCGAGCGCACATTATCTCGTGGGTGTGAGAGGCGATGAATTGATTTGTTACGGCGGTTTTCACAAAGTGCTCGACGAGGCGCATATAACTAATATTGCGGTGAAATCGACCGAGCGCGGCAAAGGTATAGGCAAGTTGCTTATGAGCGAGCTTATATCGCGCGCAAAACTGCTGGGTATCAAGTTTATGACACTCGAAGTGCGCGACAACAACGAACCTGCGATACGCTTGTACCAAAGTTTCGGCTTTACGGTCGAAGGAGTGCGAAAGAAGTATTACAACAACGTTCGCGACGCACTCATAATGTGGCTCGCAATATAGGAGCAAGCACGAAAACCGAGCATAATTTGACTGAAAATCGCAAAAATATTTGCGAAAAACCGCAAAAAAATCCTCGGAATCCCTTTGGTTTCGAAAGGAAATTTGCAAAAATCAACAACAGAAACGTATCGTATTTTTCGCTTGGAAACGGCGAAAAAAATATAGTTTTTCTTCACGGGTGGGGCTCGGACGCTTCCGCCTTTTTCTTTGTCGCAAAACAACTATGCGCAAAATATCGTGTGGTTGCGATAGATTTTTTAGGGTTCGGACAAAGCGATTATCCGCCCGATTTTTACGGCGTAAAAGAATATGCCGCGGACGTTGCAAGCCTGCTTGACGTTTTGCATATAAAAGCCGCAACGTTCGTAGGACACTCGTTCGGCGGACGCGTGGCAATCGAACTTGCAGTATATTATCCGCAAATCGCAAAACGAATCGTGCTTGTCGACAGTGCCGGCATAAAGCCGAAAAGGAAACCGAGTTATTATTTCAAAGTGATTGCGCACAAAATCCTCAAAAAACTGGGCAAGCGCGGACTTAAAGGTTCAAGCGATTACAATGCGCTTTGCGACGATATGAAAAAAGTGTTCGTAAGGGTTGTAAATTACAATCAAAAACGTATTTTGAACAAGATTGACGTGCCGTGCGCGATATTTTGGGGAAAGGACGACAAGGAAACGCCGCTTTATATGTACAAGTGCTTTTTGAAAAATATCGACGAAGCGCAAGGGTTTTTGCTTAACGGTGGACATTTTGCGTTTGTCGAGGACAAGGTAACGTTCGGCTTGATATTGTCCGCATTTCTCGAAGAAACCGATGAAAAAATCTAAAATTGCTTTGTCCTGAATTTTTTCGATGTTTCATGAAACATTTTTAGACACAAAAACTGCCTAAACAGTGTGATTTTTGCCGCAAAATCACAAATATATGCCGATTGCATATCTTGATAAGAACAAGGAAGGTGCGTATGACGCTTGCAAGAGGCGATTGGTTTTATATTTTGTTGGTTGCGCTCGACAGCTTTTTTATGGCGAGGCCGTATCTGTATGCCATTCAAAACGATAATTATCGCATAAGCGAGATATTCAAAAACAAGCGTTTGCGCTTTGTTTATGCGCTCGATATAATCACCGTCGCAATTTTTACGGGAATCTGGCTGACTTTTTGGTTTTTGAACGCAAAAGCGTTTTGGGGATTTCTTATCGCGCTGTTTTTCTTTATTGCGGAGTTTGCGATGTACTTTATGGAGGACTTGCCCGACCGCAAAAAACCGCTGAAATATACAAAGCGTGCCGTGAGATGTTTGGTTTTCGACACTTGCGTTTCCACGGCTGCCGTATCGGTTGCGTTTGCGGTTGCAACAGCGCGCCTTGACGATATGTATTTGAGATATCTGACGTTTTTTGCTTTTCCGCTCGTATATCCGCTTATTTTCGTCGTTTCGACGGCGATTATCAACGTTTTTGAGAGGCTTAACAACGCAAGATACGAAAAGCGTGCGCAAAAAAGGCTAAACAGAGATGGTTTGATAAAAATCGCAATTACGGGAAGTTACGGCAAAACGTCGGTAAAGAATTTTCTCGAAGCAATTTTGTCGCAAAAATACAATGTTCTGAGTACGCCGCAAAGCTACAATACGCCGATGGGAATTGCAAAAACCGTCAATGCGCTTGACGATACGCACGAAGTTTTCATTGCCGAATTCGGCGCAAGGCGTGTCGGCGACGTCAAAAAACTCATGAAAATCGTAAATCCGCAGTATTCCATTCTTACGGGGATAAACGACCAGCATCTTCAAACTTTCAAAACAGAAGAGAATATTCGACAAGAAAAATGCCGTATCCTCGACGTCGGGGACGGCACGTGCGTTATTAATGCGGAACTTAAAAATATAACGGAAAACGTGTTGCTCAAAAAGAAGGTTATTCCCGAAACCATATATGCGGGACTTGACGAAAGCGCGGATATTTATGCCAAAAATTTGTCGGTAAACAGCTACGGAAGCGAATTCGACGTTGTTGTGGGCGACGACATATATCGCGCACGTACGACTATACTCGGAATCCACAACGTGCAAAACATCATGCTTGCCGTTGCGATGGCCGTGAAACTCGGGGTAGAGATGCCGTATATTTTGCATGCAATCGAAAATTTGCAACCTGTTGCGCATAGGCAACAACTTTTGAAAGGCAACGGAATAAACATCATCGACGACAGTTTCAATTCAAATCCCGACGGGGCAAAATTTGCGCTCATGACGCTTGCGATGTTCGATACGCGAAAGGTTGTTATGACGCCGGGACTTGTGGAACTCGGAAGCAGAGAAGGGGAGGAAAACAGAATTTTGGGCAAGCGTATCGCAGACGTTGCCGACGTTGTGTTGCTTATCGGAAACGATAGAACGGAGCCTATTTTGCGCGCCCTGAAAGATTGTGAGTTCGGCGGTGAAATCAAAAGATATTCATCGCTCGATATGTGTGAAAAAGATTTTGTAAACACCTTAAAACTTGGCGATACACTGCTTATACTCAACGATTTGCCGGACATATACAATGACCTAAAATAAGTCGATTTTGGTTGAAAGTACTATTAAAAACAATCAAAACGATAATGATTTATTCTAAAAAACGCAAAATAATAGAATACTTTTGCAAAAATAATCGACATATGTATAATAAAATCGAATTTTGAAAATCCGTAAAAATTACGTTTTTTTTGTAAGACGTTCGGTGTATTGCACACAATTCCGCCATCGTTCATATTATGCCATGAAAATTTTTTCGAGGTGGAAAACATGAAAAAGAAAGTTGCGCTCGTGTTCGGCGCAAGGTCGCTTGAAAGGGATATATCCGTCATCACCGCAATGCAAACTTTTCAAAACGTCGATAAGTCGAAATACGACGTCGAGTGCGTGTTTGCGTATGAGGGAGATTTTTATGCGGGCAAGTTCGATTCCATAAAAAAGTTTGCGCCGTTCAATCCGCTCGAACACAAAAAGGTCGTTTTGATAAAAGGTGAGTTTTACACCTTGCGTAAAAACAAGATAGCAAAATATTTTAAACCCGACGTCGTGCTTTTGTGTTGCCACGGCGGTGAGGGAGAAAACGGCGTTTTGCAGGCACTTTTCGAATATAACTCGATTGCGTACACGTCTTGCGACGTGTTGCGCTCTGCAAGTTGTATGGACAAGGCGTGCTCAAAGCGATTGTTTGAGAGTATGCTGTTGAACGTTTTGCCATACGAAGTAGTGTCCAAAACGGAATTCGATAGGGAAAAAGCAAAAACTATTGCAAAGCTCGAAGATATTATCCGTTATCCGATGATTGTCAAACCGGCGTCGCTAGGAAGCAGTATCGGCATAGAAGTTGCAAAATGCAGAGAAGAGCTTGATTTTGCTTTGCAGGTTGCCTCTAAATTCGACGAAAAAATCGTTGTCGAACACAAACTCGAAGATTTTGTCGAAGTCAACTGCGCCGCATATTCGAAAAACGGTCGAATCGTGATTTCCGACACCGAACAACCGTGTTCGGCAAGCGATTTTCTCACTTTCGAGGACAAATACACGGGAGGAAAAATGAGTGCGTCCGCGCACAAGATCCCTGCCGAAATCGGCTCGTTAGAGGATATCGTCAAGTCAAACACGAAAACGCTGTACGAAAAACTCGGACTATCGGGCGTGGTCAGAGTGGATTTTCTTGCGGACGTAAAGCGAAACAAGGTTTACGTCAACGAGATAAACACAATTCCCGGTTCTATGGCGTTTTATCTGTTTAAGGGTGTAGGAATTTCGTTCAAACAACTGTTGAGCGATATTATCGAAGAGGCGATTGAAAATAAGTCAAGGCAAATCAAACCCGACGTATTTAAATCCGACGTGTTGAAAAACTTTTCGGGAGGAGGGAAACTAGTCAAATAGTCAATTCTGTCGTATTATCGTTTTTACAATTTTCTTGCGAATATGGCATCCACATGCTACAATAATTGTATAAATCTTTAGTTTTGAGGTGTTCGTGTGAACAAGATTAAAATGAGCGTTCCCATTGTTGAAATCGATGGCGATGAGATGACTCGCGTGATTTGGCGGTGGGTGAAAGATATTCTTATTTGTCCTTATGTGGATTTAAAAACCGAATATTACGATCTTTCCATACAGAATCGTGACGCAACCGACGATAAAGTCACGGTAGAGGCTGCAAATGCCTGCCTAAAATATGGCGTCGGCGTTAAGTGTGCTACAATTACTCCGAACTCGCAACGAGTCGAAGAATTCGGTTTAAAACGCATGTACCCGAGCCCTAACGCAACAATTCGCGCAATGATGGACGGTACTGTTTTCAGGTCGCCAGTGCTCTGCAAAGGGATAACTCCTTTGGTGTCGGGGTGGACGAAGCCTATCGTCATTGCCAGACATGCATACGGCGATGTTTATAAAGCCGTAGAACTAAAAGCCCATGGCGGTAAGGCGATTGTTTCTTGTGACGGCGAGGAAAAAACGGTGTTCGACTTTTGCGGTGAAGACGGAATAGTGCAAGCGCAACACAATACCGATAAGAGTATAAGAAGTTTTGCAAAGAGTTGTTTTTCATATGCGCTTGCTCAAAAACAAGATCTTTGGTTCAGCACGAAAGACACTATTTCCAAAGTGTATGATCATAGATTCAAGGACATTTTTCAAGAAATTTTCGACAATGAGTTTAAAGATGCCTTTGAAGAAGCCGGTATAGAGTATTTCTATACGCTTATCGACGATGCGGTCGCGCGCGTAATGCGCTCGCACGGCGGATTCATTTGGGCGCTTAAAAATTATGACGGCGACGTGATGAGCGACATGGTTGCGACTGCGTTTGGTTCGCTGGCAATGATGACATCGGTGCTTGTATCTCCGAGCGGTGCATATGAGTTCGAAGCCGCTCACGGGACGGTTACGCGGCATTTCAGAAAGTATCGGGCAGGTGAGGAAACTTCCACAAATTCCGTTGCGACTTTGTTTGCGTGGACGGGCGCACTCAAAAAGAGGGGAGAGCTTGACGGCAATCGAGAGTTGGTGAATTTTGCAAATCGCCTTGAAAAAGCCACAATCGATACGATAGAGAGCGGAGAAATGACAAAAGACCTTGCGGGAATTTTTAAACTCGACGGTGTCGAAGTTAAGCCTCTCAATTCAAAACAGTTCCTTGAAGCAATCGCATCGAGATTGTGAAATGTTATTTTCGACGACGATTTATTCGATTAGAATATAAAAAAAGCACCGTTTGCGGTGCTTTTTAATTGCGATTTTTCTATTGCAATCGAATGATGTTTTGTGACTTTCAGTTATTCCGCTTTGTCGGTTTTGTCAACTTGTTTTGCGTATATGACGTTGTCGCCTATGATTTTGATTTCGTTCGGTGCGCCTTCGCGTGTGTCTTCGGGAAGGTAAATCAGAACTTGTTTTTCAACGTTGAAATCTTTGAACATAAAAAAGAAGATCTTTTTTATCGTCGTGTCGTCGAGCTTCGGCGCAGGAGTTTCCGTGAGAGTTATAACGCCGTCTTTGGTGCGTGTTTTTACGATTTGATTTTCGTATTTGATATAGTAGTCGTACGTCACGAAGCCGAGCTTGTCGGGGGACTCCGTGCCGACGTAGATAATCACGGCTTGTTTGTCTTTGAAGTCGATATTTATTGTCGAAATATTTTTGTCGCCTGCGTTTTGAGCTTGAATCACGTCTTTAAAGTTTTGAATATGCGTAGGCTCGGTCATATATCCGCTTTCTTTCATAAAAGAGGACGTGGCGTCAACCCAGGTGTCGCGATTGATGCAACCGAGTGCTGCGGATATGATTGTAAACACTGCGCCGAGTGCGATTATCGCAAGCGAAATATTCGACAGTGTGAAGTAATCTTTGAAAGACTTTTTGCCGTCGTCGACTGTGGTTTTTTCTTCTTTTTTAGGCTTGTCGGGGAACTCCCATCCCATTTTTTTGTTGTAGAAATCGTAGTACTTCTTGTAAGCGGGGATTAGGGCAAGTCCCAAACCTAAACAAAGCGTGCCTGCGCCTGCCAAGATGAGAAATATCATCGAGCTTTTGAATGCGAAAAGTGATGCGATTGCATAAAACCACATCAAAAGACAACCCGAAAACAAAGCGACCATTGCCGCTATCATCAGAACGAAGGGGATATTGATGCCCACTCTTTTCCAAAATCCGTTTTTTTGCGTTGCGATGCGTTTCATATTGCATATTATAAATCCCCATTTTTTCTTTGTCAAAGAAAATGAGGAAATCTTTGTTTCTCCCGAGCGTACCGTCGGATTTAGGCATTGTGGCAAAAGGATTACCCTTGAAAGTATTTTGCGTTTTTTTATTAAATTCTGTCTGTTTTTTGCTATTTTTCGTCTTGCTTTTATCATATTTTATCTTGTCCTTATCTTGTTTTTATCTTGCTTTGCCATTGAAAATGGCGTCGGATTTGCCGTTTTTGTTCTAAAAATCGCCGCGGAAAAATACACTTATGCTAGGCGTGAGGGAAGGAATTAAACGAAAAAGAAGAAAAATCGACTTTTCGTGACATAATTTCTTCAATTTTGCACTCTTGCCACGGATATAATCGGGGTAGTCGATGTTTTTGACAGTGAAAAAAGCGAGCATTATCGGTGCGGTGTCGTTGCTAATTGCGTTTGCGGTGCTTACGGCGTCGGTGGGTGTGACAAACAGCGCAGGCGTGTACTTTTGCAAAACCACGAGAAAACTACCCGTGTACGCCGTAGATACCGACAAAAAAGTGATTGCGCTCACCTTTGACGCTGCGTGGGGCGCGGACAAAACGCAAGGTATTCTCGACGTTATGGGCGAATACAATGCAAAGGGTACGTTTTTCCTCGTCGGATTTTGGCTTGATAAGTACGAAAAGGAAACCAAAGCCATTGCCGATGCGGGATTTGAAATCGGAAATCACTCCAGAAATCATCTCAACATGCCCAAACTCAACGAAAACGAGATAAAAAACGAAATCGAATACGTCAACGATAGGGTGCAAGAGCTGACCGGCAAAAAACCGACTTATTTCCGTGCTCCTTTCGGGGACTACAACAACAAACTTATGACGTCGCTCGAAGAGCTGAATATGATTGGCGTGCAGTGGTCGATCGACTCGCTGGATTGGAAAGGCTTGTCGGCAAAACAGATTTACGACAGAGTCGTGCCAAAGGCGAAAAGCGGCGATATAGTGCTGTTTCACAACAACAGCGATCACGTCCTGGACGCACTGCCGATGATTTTGACGGCATTGCGAGGGCAGGGATTTGAGTTTGTGAGCGTTGCCGACCTCGTTTTGCGAGAGGGCTACACGATAGATTCAAACGGAATACAACACAAAAACGCATAGACGTACAGGAGGATTTATGAGTTACGAACAAATGCAAAACAACCAAGTTTACCTTTCGGGGCAAATCGCAAGCGCGCCTGAATTTTCACACGAAATTATGGGCGAAAAGTTTTACGATACGACGGTTTCGGTGGAGAGATTGTCCGGACAAAGCGACGTAATCCCCATCACCGTAAGCGACAGACTTATGGAAGGGCAAAACTTTGAAATCGGCAATCTAATCGGACTAATCGGACAGTTTAGAAGTTACAACAAGATTGTTGACGGCAAGAGTAAACTGGTGCTCAGGGTGTTTGTAAGAGAGCTTTGCGAGTGCGACGAAAACGCGCCGAACGTCATAGAACTCGAAGGGTATGTATGCAAGCAACCCGTTTATCGCACCACGCCTTTCAAACGAGAAATTGCCGATTTGCTTATTGCCGTAAATCGCGCATACAACAAATCCGACTATATTCCCGCAATAGCGTGGGGAAGAAACGCACGCTATGCGTCGACTTTCAATGTGGGAGATAAAATACACCTTGTCGGGCGCATTCAGTCAAGAATTTATCAAAAAACTCTCGACGACGGCACTATCGAAGAGAGAGTGGCGTATGAGGTGTCCATCACCAAATTCGAAACAATCTAAAACCGTCTGATTGAGCGAATAGCTTTGTCAAAGCTCTTCCGTATCCTCGTCATGTACGTAATGTACATTAGGCGAGTTTACGAAAGGGCTTTTTCGCGCTCTTCATCTCAATCAGGCGGTTTTGCGTTTTCACTCTCAAAGAGTGAGGAAGAGGAATTTGAATTGTAAATTTCATTTGTTATTTTTCGCCAAAGAAAGTATTTACATTTTTGCATTTCATTGATATAATAAATTATCCTAGTTTATTATTCGGGGGAATTATGAATATAAAAGACTATACTCTAAAAATCGGATACCGCATTGGCGGAAAGTGTAAAGAAGAATCCGTCGAGTACGCTCTTGTCAAAAACGGCGGGTATGATGGCGAAGATATTCGTATTTGCGATTTCGGAGATGCCGACCACGTAAAAATTGTTGTGAGCGCAAAAAGCAAAATCGAACTGACGCTTGCCGAACTTATATACGACCGTTATTTCGAGAACAACGAGAGATTTTTCGCAAACGGTTTCCAATCCTGGACGTCTACGAGAGAGTATAAAAAACGCGACGTGCAATACGGTTTGCGCTCGCTGTCCAAACTGCCTATCGTTAGAAAATTCTCGGGTGCGTCGGGCGATTACGCTTTCACCGAATACGGCAAAGATTTGTACCACGGCTTCACATATACTTACTTCCGCAAGGACGAAAAAGTGGAGTTTGTAGGTTCGCTCAACGAGCGCACGGGCTATACGATTTTCTATGCGGATATGAAAGAAAACGTATTTGCGGTGCAAAAAGACGTTGAGGGATTGTCGATTGACGGCGAATACGAATTGTTTGACCTTATGCACGTACACGGCACTTACGACGGCGTTTTCGACGCGTATTTTGCCGAGTATCCTCAAAAACGCACGGGTAGGGTTGACCATCTTGCAGGCTACACGTCTTGGTACAACTACTATCAAAACATCAACGAAGAAATCATTTTGCGCGATCTCGAAGGACTTGCCAACGTCGGCAACCTTGCAAATATTTTTCAAATCGACGACGGATACGAAACCAAAGTCGGCGACTGGGATACGGACACGCAAAAGTTTCCGAGAGGACTTGCGCCCGTCGTTGACAAAATCCATTCATACGGCTACAAAGCGGGGCTTTGGTACGCGCCTTTTGCGGCGCAGTTCGGCGCAAACGTCATAAAGAATCATCCCGATTGGCTCATCCGCGGCAAAAACGGCAAACCCGTGTTGAGCGGTATAGCGTGGGGCGGTTTTTATGCTCTCGATTTCGAAAAAGAAGAGGTTAGGGCATATATCAAAGCGTTTTTCGACAAGGTGTTTGACGAGTGGCACTTCGATATGGTCAAGCTCGACTTCCTCTATGCCGCCGCAATCGAACCCAGAAACAACAAGACTCGCGGACAACTTATGTGCGAGGCGATGGACTTCTTGCGCGAGTGCTGCGGCGATAAAATCATTCTCGGATGCGGCGTGCCTCTCGGCCCTGCGTTCGGAGTGGTGGACGCTTGCCGTATAGGATGCGACGCCGAAAACACGTTCAAAGAGAAGTTTTACGTCAAAGTCACCAATCAGGAAATTATCTCCACAAAGATTTCCATGCAAAACAGCGTGTACCGTCGTCATTTGAACGGCAGAATCTTTGCAAACGATCCCGACGTATTCTTCTTGCGCGACGGCGGCGTGAAACCTGCCGTGTACACATGGCAACAAAAGAAACTGCTTGCGACGGTAAACCACATATTCGGCGACGTGCTGTTCGTGAGCGACGATATCGGCGAGTACGACAGTGAAAAAACCGCTGTTTTGGTTGAATCCTATGCAAAATTCGACGGAAAAGTCTTATCCGCAGAGCATATTGCGCCCGAAATTGTCAAAGTGGTGTACGAAGAGGGCGGCAGGAAAAAGATGCTCGTGTTCGATTTGACAAAGGGTGACTATATCATCCAATAAGCGCAACGCAAAAAGCCTATGATACTGCTTGACAATCTTCAAAAAGTGCGCGACGAGGTGGCAAGGTACGATAGGAAGATAAATCTCGTTGCGGCGTGCAAAATGCAGACCAAAGACACGATAGACAAGTTTATGTCAATCGCGCCGGACTTTGTTTTGGGCGAAAACAGAGTGCAGGAGTTTGTCGAACACTATGATGAAAAATATACGTGGCATATCATAGGACAGTTGCAGACGAACAAGGTCAAATATATTGCCGGCAAGGTGGATTTGATACACTCGCTTGACAGGCAAGACCTTGCAAAAGAGATTGAAAAACAAGCCGCAAAACGCCAAATCACTCAAAAATGCCTTGTGGAAATCAATATGGGTGCGGAGATAACCAAGGGCGGTGTGCGCCCCGAAGAAACGCTTGATTTCATACAAAGTATGAAAGATTATCCTCACATAGAGGTAAAAGGCGTGATGAGCGTGTTGCCTAACCTCGACGACGAAGTTGAACTTGCAAAACTTTACGACAAGTTGCAGCGCATATACGAGGACGCAAAAAGCATAAAGCAAGACGGCGTAAACGTCGAAATTTTGTCGGCAGGAATGTCCAAAGATTACAAAATCGCACTCGAACACGGCTCGAATATGCTCCGCCTCGGCAGAGTGCTGTTCGGAGAGAGGGTGGCACTTGCGACTGCGTCGCAGTGATATTGTCCTGCGGACAGTGATATTGTTGCTTCGCAACAGTGAGATTGCACCTGCGGTGCAGTGATATCCACGCTTTGCGTGGGTTTTGGGAGATTGAAATTTACGCTTTGCGTGAATCAACTATGCAAAAGGCATAATACAGGAATAGCATATGGACGAAAGGTATTTCAGAAACAATCAAACACAACGTGCGGATATGCAAAACGGGGGAAGAATTTTCTCCCGTCAATCTGCGCCCGCTCCGCAAGTGCCGAGTTACACGCAACCGTCCGTCGGTCAAAGCGGCGGTGTAGTTATCTACTCGCCACGCACCTACAAGGACGTGCAACTGCTCATCGATCACCTCAAAATGAGAGAACAGGTCATCGTCGATTTTTCCACGCTCAATCAACAAGCGGTGTACAGAATTCTCGACTTTATGAGCGGCGCGATTTACGCTCTTGACGGAAGCATACAACAAATCACAAAAAATATTTTCCTCTTTGCTCCGCAAGGAGTGACGATAACAATCCCTCCGCAAATCAGAGGATAAGGAGTTTTTATGGCTAATCAAGAAAAAAAAGATTATAAAACGCAAATAAAAACATTTCTTTCCGACTGGGCGAAGGTTGCAAAAAGGAAATGGTGGATTTACCTTGTCGAACTTGCGGTTGTCGCAATAATTCTCGTTGCGGACTTGCTCTCCAAGCAAGCGGCGTGGGAGTATCTTGAAAACTACGGCGTAAAAGAGCTGATACCTCATCTTTTCAATCTCGTTATGGTCAAAAATATGGGGGCGGGCTTCGGTATATTCCAAGGCAAAACGATTGCACTGACCGTCGTAACGTTTATCGTGGTAATCTGCATTTGCGTATATCTTTTCTTTGCTCTGAAAGAGAGCGAGTGGCTTAGAATATCCCTCGTTTTCGTCACCGCCGGGGGAATAGGCAACATCGTTGACCGCATTGCGCTTGGATACGTGCGCGACTTCATTCAGTTTGCATTCTGGGAGAGTTTCCCCGTGTTTAACATTGCGGACTCTTTCGTTACGGTGGGCGCGTTTATGCTTGTCGTCGTGCTTATCGTTATGCTGGTGAAAGAGGGCAAGAAAAACCAAAAAGAATTTGAAGAAGAGCAAAAGGGTATCGCTGACAATCAAGAGCAATCGGATCCGCTCGACGCTCCCGTCAACATCAATCCTATGATGAAATCGCAAAACGATTATACCTTTGTCGTGAGCGAGCAAAAAGAAGAAAACAAAGCGCAAGAAACTGCGGAAAAACAGCCCGAAAACGACGAAAAATCGCAAGAATTTGAAAACAACTCCGACAACAACGAAAAAACGGACGAGAGCAACGAAATCAAATAGTTTTTTATGACGCATACCGTTGACAAAGACAACGTAAGATTGGACGTATTTATTGCGTCCGAGTGGGGCGTATCGCGCTCCAACGCAAAGACCGTCATCGAAAGAGACGGTGCTTTCGTTAACGGCTTAAAAAGACAAAAAAGCGGATTCGAACTCAAAATCGGCGACGTTGTGGAGTTTGACGTACCCGCGCCCGAAACGCTCGAAGTCAAGGCGGAGAATATCCCTCTCGATATCGTGTACGAGGACGAGTATATGGCGGTTGTCAACAAGCCGCAGGGCATGGTTGTGCATCAGGCAAGCTCGTACAAAAAAAACGACACGCTCGTCAACGCGTTGCTCTACAATCTCGACAGTTTGAGTGGCATAAACGGCGTCATTCGTCCCGGTATCGTGCATAGACTCGACAAGGATACGTCGGGGCTTTTGGTGGTTGCCAAAAACGACGAGGCGCACAAGAGCCTTGCCTCGCAAATAGAAAAAAAGAGTGCGAGAAGAATATATTACGGGCTTTGCGACGGCAACTTCAAAGAGGACGAAGGTGTGGTGGACAAGCCCATTGCTCGCAGCAAAAAAGACCGAAAAAAAATGGCGATAGACGAGGACGGTAGGCGTGCGGTGACGCACTACAAGGTGCTGGAACGTTTCGGAAAATACACTCTCGTGCGTTTCGAGCTGGAAACGGGGCGCACGCATCAGATAAGAGTGCACGCGGCAAGTTTGCATCATCCCATAGTTGGCGACGAGGTGTACGGCGGCTCTACCGTACTTTATAAAAACGGACAACTTTTGCACGCAAAAGAGCTTGTTTTGGAGCATCCGCATACGCACGAGATTATGCACTTCGAGTGCGAATTGCCAAGCTATTTCCAAGCCGTCTTAAAGAAACTCGAAAACACAAACAAAAATCAATAAATTTTCATTGACATACAAACGCAACATGACAAAACACAAACAAAATACTTCCGACAATCAGCATCTGCTCAAACGATTCGTGGCATACTACAAGCCGCACAAAGCGACGTTTGCCGCAGATATGATTTGCTCGTTTATCTTTTCGGTGAGCGGACTTATTTATCCTATCGTGTCGCAACGCATACTTCGTCAAAGCATACCAAACGGCGTGATAAGCGAGGTGCTTATTCTTTGCGCCATACTGCTTTCAATCTACCTTTTGCGCGCGGGAATGAAGTACTATATTAACTACTACGGTCACGTAATGGGCGTAAAAATGCAGGCGGCGATGAGAACGGATTTGTTCAAGCATCTCGAAAAGCTGCCGTATTCCTTTTACGACAACAACGAAACGGGACAGCTTATGACGAGGATGACGAACGACCTTTTCGACGTGAGCGAACTTGCGCACCACGGCCCCGAAAATTTTTTTATCACCACGTTCGTGACGATAGGCTCGTTTGCGTATCTTTGCACGATAAGCTGGAAACTTGCGCTCATAATATTTGCGTTTTTACCGTTGCTGTTCGTCATCGCTTTTTTGTCAAAAAACAAGATGAACAAAGCGTTCAGAAAAAGCAGGGAAGAGATCGGCAACATCAACGCAACGCTTGAAAACAGCATTGCGGGCATCAGAGTCACAAAAGCATACGCAAATGCCGAATACGAGCAGGAAAAGTTTGAAGTAAACAACAACGGTTATGTCAGGGCGCGCTCAAAAGCGTACAAGGCTATGGGTGGTTTTTGGGCAAGTATGAGCTTTGTCACCGAGGTTTACAACGTCATCGTGCTGCTTGCGGGCGCACTGTTTTGTATCTACGACAAGGAGCATTTCGACTACGTTGACCTCGTGTCGTTTATGATTTCCATAAACCTTTTCATATCTCCCGTGCAAACGCTCATACAGTTTTTCGAGCAGTTGCAGGACGGCGTGACGGGATTCAGACGTTTTATCGCGATTATGGATGTTCCTGTCGAGCTTGAAAGCCCCACGGCGCACGAGGTGGACAACCTCAAAGGCGATATAGTGTTTAAGGACGTTAGTTTTGCCTACAACCACGACAAAGAAGTGCTTGACGACATAAATCTCACCATTCCCGACGGAAAAATGTACGCTTTCGTGGGAGCGAGCGGCGGCGGAAAAACCACGCTTTGCCACTTGATACCAAAATTTTATCCGCTCGAAGACGGCATGATTTACATCGGCGGCGAGCCTATAAGCGAAATCAAAAACAATTCCATGCGCAGAAACGTCGGCATAGTGCAACAGGACGTGTTTTTGTTTACGGGTACGTTCAAGGAAAACATTGCCTACGGCAAAGAGGGCGCAACCGACGAGGAAATCGTCGAGGCGGCAAAAAAGGCGGATATAGACGCATATATCAGAAGTTTGCCCGACGGCTACGATACGCAAATCGGTGAGAGGGGCGTAAAACTTTCCGGCGGTCAGAAACAAAGGTTGAGCATCGCGCGCGTGTTCCTCAAAAATCCGTCCGTTCTCATTTTGGACGAGGCGACGAGCGCGCTTGACAACACCACCGAAGCAATCATTCAAAAGGCGTTGTTCGAGCTTTGCAAGGGTAGAACGACCATTGTCGTGGCGCATAGGCTCTCCACCGTGCGCAAGGCGGACAGTATAGTCGTTATCGACGGCGGAAAAATCGTGGAACAAGGCACGCACGATCAACTTGTCGAAAAGGGCGGCGTGTACGAAAAACTTTATCAATCGCAATTTGCCGACGATATTGATATCGACGTCGATATAAATTGAGATAATTTGGAAAAACGACTGCGGACAACGTTTTGTCAGCAGTCGTTTTTATATAGTCGTTTTTATATCGTTTTGAAACGTTTGCGTTTTTTAATATCAAAAACGAGAATTTGGAATTGTCATTTTTCGGCGACGACGGCAATCCACTTGCCGTTTTCATTGACGTCCGTGCGGATTTTTTTGAATCCCGTTTGTTTCAAAAAGTTTTCAAGTTGCTTTGCGGTGTAAACTTTGAAGCCGACTTCGGCAAGATATTCGTCAAGCCCGTCGCTCGATTGCGTTTCGTTGACGATGAGAAGTTGTCCGCCTTTTTTGAGAGTGCGATACACTTCGGACAAGCCTTTTTCTATCTCCCAATAATGCACGGATTCAACGGCGGTGACAAGGTCGAAAAGATTGCTTGCAAACGGAAGTGCTTCAACGCTGCCTTGAACCACTTGCAAACGTCCCGATTTTATCGCGCGACGATTTTTGCGAACGGACGTTTTGACGCTTGTGGGGGATATATCTATGCCGATTGCGTTTATGCTCTTTGAATGGTTGAGTATGCGTTGAAGATTTTTGCCGCCACCGCAACCGACGTCCAAAACAAGACGCTTTCTTGTGAAAAACACATGAGAAAATCCCCAGGACGAAAGCAAAGAATAGCGGTTGTTCATACCTCTCAACTGCGCTTTGCCGTATGCGCTCGATTCGGGTTTTTTGAGATTTTGCAAAAATCTGAGTTTTGAATTTTTCATTTCTCTCTCCGACAATGTGAAATATATTTCATATTTTGATTATATCACGCATAAAAAATATGTCAAGAGTATGAAAGTGTCAAATTATAACAACAGATAAATTACTCAGCAGGTGCTCACGGTCGCAAACTGCTCGTTAGCATAAAAAAACCGCCATACACGAGGTATTGCGGTTTTTTTGGAGTTGGCCGGATTCGGACCGGCGACCTTTTGTTCACCCCACAAAACAAAAGTTTTGCGGGGACCCCGAAGTATAATCAGCAGGTACCCACGGTCACAATCTGTTCGTTAGCATAAAAAACCGCCATACACGAGGTATTGCGGTTTTTTT
>OLZC01000077.1_pt1 | contig 50183 bp, 45 predicted proteins | sample 1644391 | NCBI WGS metagenome assembly OLZC01 (sample SAMEA103958140, study PRJEB25191) | human gut metagenome | biome: human-associated habitat [ENVO:00009003]; feature: intestine environment [ENVO:2100002]; material: feces | place: Germany | collected 2013/2015
TGTCTTTACGTTATTCAATTTACAAGGTACAGCCGTTCGCGCTCTCGCTTGAACTTTTTTAGTTTAACACATTCTTAAGAACTTGTCAAGCACTTTTTTCGTGTTTTTCGAAGTTTTTAGAAGTGTTTTGTTGTCCTCCGGGCTGTTTGGGAGCCGTTCATCGGACAGCTTGCATATGATACCACCTGAGTCCCCGTTTGTCAAGCACTTTTTGACAAAAACTGACATTCTTTTTTGGTGGTTTTGTATAGAGACAGGTGTCCGCTTTTTGCGTACACCGAGCCCGGTTATTTGCCTACGGCAGCAGTCCCCCTTCCCCTGTGGGGGTAGGTTTTGACTGCGTGATTGACATTTTCCGGGTTCCTTCCTATAATAAACAAAAACGCTCGTTTTTGGAGGAAGGCCCATGAAAAAAATCAGAGACCTGCCGGAAAGCAGCTTTTTAAAGCTGTTCTTTTGCTTCTTCGCCGCCGCGTTTCTGCTTGCGGCAGTCATTGCGCCGGATCGGACACAGATATTTGTCGGAATGGAGCAAATCCTCAGCCAGCCCTGCAAGGTTCCCACCAACTATTTTGCCGTGGCAGGCTACAGCGCTACCTTTTTCAATATGGGCCTTGTCTGCCTCATGTGCTTTGGTCTGTACCTGGCCTTCCGCGCGGAGCTGAACAACACCGCAACCATGGCCATCATCCTGACCACCGGCTTCGGCTCCTGGGGCATCAACATTCAGAATATCTGGCCCACCATCTGGGGCACCATGCTGTTCTGCATTGTTAAGAGGAAGCCCATGCGGGAGTACGTCTCCACCATGCTTTTCACCACCGGCATTGCCCCGCTGATTACGGACCTTCTGATCCGCCACCCCTTCGACAACGTGGTGGGCTACAGCGGAAAGGGGCTTTTGCTTGCCATTGCCGTAGGTGTGGTCAGCGGCTTCTTTGTGCCTGCCGGGCTGAGCCATTCCCCCAGCGTGCACAAGGGCTACAATCTCTACAACGCGGCGCTGCCTGTGGGCATGGGGGCCTTCATCCTCCAGGCGCTGCTTTTCAACACCTTAGGTCTGGCGCTGCCCAGCGCCCCCCACGCGGACACGCTGAAAATTGCCTCCCGGCTGGGAGCCAACTGCTTCTGTGGCATTCTCTTTGGTCTCGCCATTCTGGCTGCCCTGGCCATGGGCTGCACGCCAAAGAAATACTGGGCTCTTATCTCCAGCAAAAAGCGAAGCCCCAGCATTACCGGCGGCTTTGGCAACGACGTATTCCTCATGAACTTTGGCGTTTTCGGGCTGTTCATCCTGGGCTACTACAATCTGGTAGGGGCCAGCTTCAACGGGGCCACCTTTGGCGTTATGTTCTGTATGCTCTCCACCTGCAATTCCGGCTCACACCCCCTGAATGCCTGGCCCATGCTGCTGGGCTACATGGTGGCATCGCCTCTGATGCACTGGCTGTCCCGACTTGTAGGAGGATATTTTACCTATGTCATCAACACCCAGTCCATTCTCATCGGTGCCTGCTACTCCAACGGCATGACCCCCATTGTGGACAAGTACGGCCCCGGCCTGGGCTTCCTTGCCGGAATTCTGCACTTCCTGCTGGTGACCTCGGTACCCCTGCTCCATGGAGGCTACTGCCTCTACAACGGCGGGCTCACCGCAGCCTTCATCTGCCTAATCCTCATGCCTACCGCCGAAGAGCTGCTCCCCACCCGGGAGCAGCGGCGGCTGCGGAAAGCAGAAAAGGCAGCAAAAAAGTAAAAAATCCCGCAGAAATAGGAGAAAGTTCCATTTCTGCGGGACTTTTCATATCTCTATAATCTCTGCCCCCAGGGCTTCGGCGTTCTCCCGGCTGTGGGTGACCAGCAGCACAATAGCTTCTTTGGGATACGCCCGGATGGCGTCCAGCGCCTTGCGGCGGTTGTCCTCGTCCAGCCCCGTAAAGGGCTCATCCAGCACCAGCAGCTCCCCGCCGTAGAGCAAGGCCCTAGCCAGGGCCGACCGGCGCTGCTGGCCGCCGGAGAGGTTGGCGGCCGGGGTATCCAGACAGTCCGTCAGATCCAACCGGGTCAGCATAGCGGTGATCTCCGTCTCCGGAAAGCGGCTGCCCAGCACCAGGCGCAGATTGCCCCGGACGGTCAGCTCCGGGATCAGGCGGCTTTCCTGGAAAACCGCGCTTTTTTTCCCGGGAACGCCGGTGATTTTTCCACTGTCCGGCTTTTCCAGCCCCAGAATCAGCCGCAGCAAAGTGGTTTTGCCCACACCGGAAGGGCCCATCAGCGCATAGCGCCCTCCGGGAGCCAGGACAGCGCTGAAATGGGACAGCACCGGCTTGTCGCCATATGCCTTAGAAACGTTCTGAAGCTCCATATCAGCCCTCCCACCGGATTGCCCGGTTCACGCAAAGATCCAGCAGCCATAAAAACGCCTTTTCAAACAGAATGCTGACGGCCACCAGCAGCACCGTCCAAGCGAACAGGTCGCTGATTTCCAGATACACCTTGGCATCGTACAGCATCCCGCCCACGGAACGGTTGGCAACAGCCATGACCTCTGCCGCCACTCCCGCCTTCCAGCACAGGCCCAGGGCCACATGGCAGGCGGATTTCAGATAGGGGGCAAGGCTGGGCAGAATGATGCACCGCACCCGACGCAGCCCGGGCAAACGGAACACCCGGGCCATCTCCAGCAGCTGCGGGTCTGCCTCCCGAATGCCCTGCAGCGCATTGGCATACAGCACAGGGAGCACCATGAGAAAGGCAATGAAGGCGCTGATGCGCCGACTGGACAGCCACAGCAGCGCAATGACAATAAAGGAGGCCACCGGCACCGTCTGAACGGCCAGAATATAGGGCCGCAGCAGGGTCTCCACCCAGGGAAACCGGGCGGACAGGGCCGCCAGAACCAGGGCCGCCAGAAATGCCAGGAAAAAACCCAGGCTGATGCGGCCAAAGGTGAAGCCCAGAGCCTCCCAGGTGGTCTTTTCTCCCAGCAGCGCGACCACACGCCGGGCCACCTGAACAGGCCCCACCAGCAGCAGCCGGTTGTGGATCAGCACCGCTGCCAGCTGCCAGACGCAAAGGGCCAAAAGGGCAGCAAAAAGCTTTGCTGCCCTTCCGGTTGGATTGATTTTCGGTTTACGCGCCATAATAGAAAGCGTCATCCGGCAGAGCGCCGCCCACTGCGGCAGGGTTCTGCTCGAACAGCACATTCAGGCAGCCGCCCAGAGCATCCTTCATCTCGCTGCCGGTGATGCACACGATGTTGCACTGGGGGATGGCCTTCTTGGCGATGGGTTCCTTGACGATCTCGTACTGTCCGCAGGCAGCGGCGGCATCGTCCACATTTTCATTGACCCAGGCGGCGCTTTCGGCGAAGTCCGCCAGGAACTTTTCAACAGCCTGGGGGTTCTCCTCGGCAAAGCCCTTGCGGACCAGAATGCAGGCGGTGGTGCACAGGCTGCTATTTCCCACCTTCTCCCACTCATCGGAGACGGACAAGGCCACCCGGAAGCCATCGCCCAGCTGGGCGGCAGCGGCGGTCACATAGGGCTGGGGCAGCATGGCAATGCCGGTGCCCTGGTCATTCAGGGTGGCTACCACTTCGCTGGGCTCGCTCTTCCACTCGATGGTCAGGTCTTTGTCGGGGTCCAGGCCGTTCTGGGTCAGCACATAGCGCAGGAAGTATTCCGGCGTAGAGCCCTTGCCGGTGGCATACAGGGTCTTGCCCTTCAGGTCCGCCACGGACTGGACGGTTTCCCCGTTGAATTCGGCAACGTACAGCACACCCAGGACATTGACGGCCAGCGCCTGCACACCACCCTCGGTTTTATTATAAAGAACGGAAGCCAGATTGGCGGGAACGGACACAATGTCCAGCTCCCCCTGGAGAATCATAGGCGTCAGCTCATCGGCGGCACCCTTGATGGTGTAGGTATAGCCGGAATCGGGGTTTTCGTCAGCCGTCTGGAACAGCTTGACCATGCCGATGCCGGTGGGGCCGGTCATGGCACCCAGACGCACGGGAACAGCAGGCTCCGTGGGGGCGGCAGTGGTTTCGGCCGTGGTCTCAACCGTGGTCTCGGCAGCAGGGGCCGCAGTGGTTTCGGCAGTAGTAGCCGTGCCGGAGGTGCTGCCGCAGCCTGCAAGCAGGCCAACCGTCAGCGCCAGCAGGCAGAGAATGGAAGTGATCTTTTTCATGGTTTCTCCTTCTTTCACGGGTGCGGAAGAGAATGCCTTCCCTCCGCACCTTGACATTGTAACCGGATTGTACTATACTTGCCCCGTAGAATTCCGTTGCATTTGCAACGCTTAAGGAGGCTCCCATGAATCAGCAGCAGAGAAAGATTGTCCACGAGTGTGGGCTTTTTGCAGGCATTGGGCCGGAACAGGCAGATGCCATGCTGAGCTGCCTGAACGCCCGGCAGGAGCACTATGCCAAAAACACCGTGGTCTGGAACATCGGCGACACCCTCCATGCCTGTGCCCTGGTACTGTCCGGGTGCCTGCGGGCCGAGAGCGTCAATGCCTCCGGGGAGCACCTGCTCATGGCCAACCACCGGGCGGGGGCCCTGGTGGGAGATGTGCTCATGGCCACCCCGGGAAGCCAAAGCCCCGTCTATGTCGTCGCCTCGGAGGACAGCGAGCTGCTGTTTCTCCCCTTCCACTGGATTATGAGCGGCTGCGCGGAGAGCTGCGAATGGCACGCAAAGCTGCGGGAAAATCTGGTGTCCGAAATCGCCATGAAGTTCTGGGCCCAGCGGCAGCGGACGCTGTACCTCTCTGCCAAATCCCTGCGGCAGCGCATCTCCATGCGGCTGTATGACGAATACAGCCGCACCGGCAGCCTGACCTTCTCCCTGGGCGGCACCCGGGAGGACCTGGCGGATTTTCTGGGTGCCAACCGCAGCGCCCTGTCCCGGGAAATTGCCCGGATGAAGGAAGAGGGAATTCTGGACTATTATAAGGATACCTTCCGGATCCTGTCCCTGGAAAAGCTGACAAAAGACGTGGGATAGCTTTTCTCTGTTTCTTTTCGGTTTAGAATAAAAGTTTAAGATATGTTTAAGAATAAGGGAAAAACAGAAGTGGAAGGACACAGCCCATGAAAAATACAACAAAGTTTGGAAAATTCCTGTATATCACCGTTACGCTCAGCTTTATTGTGCCCATTGTCTACCTGATCCTGCGGATGATCTTCGGCAGCTCCGCCAGCACCAGTGAAGCGGGCTACCACTCGGAATCCGACTATCTGCTGATGCTGATGCAGTGCATTCTCGGTCTCATCACCATCCACCTGCCCAGCATCCTGGAGCGGAAATTTCATTTTGTCCTGCCCAGCATGCTCTATGGCTTCTACATTGTGTTCCTGTACTGCGCCATTTTTCTGGGCGAGGTAAGAAGCTTCTACTATCTGGTACCCCAGTGGGACAGCATCTGCCACTTTTGCAGCAGCATGATGATGGGCTTCTTCGGGCTCATGGTCGTCACCATCCTCAACCGGGACCAGCATCTGGCCGTCAACCTGTCCCCCTTCTTCGTGTGCCTGTTTGCCTTCTGCTTCTCCGTGTCCCTGGGCTCCATCTGGGAGATCTATGAATTCGCCGCCGACGGCCTGTTCGGCATGAATATGCAGAAATTTATGCTGGCGGACGGCACGGTGCTTGTGGGTCACGCAGCACTGGCCGACACCATGAAGGATATTATTGTGGATGTGCTCGGCTCTTTGCTGGCCTCCGTCATCGGCTTCTTCTCCATCCGTAAGGGAAAGGGCTGGTATATCCCCACCCTGACCAACGAAAAGGAGAACGAGCAATGAAACAGAGAACTTTGACCAGTGTCGTGCTGGCCCTGCTTTCCATGGTCCTGCTGGGCTGCTTCCACCTGCCCTGGGTGCCCCAGCTGATTGCAATCCTGCTGGGCTGCGGCGTGGTATGGGAAATTCTGGGGGCCAACGGCATCCGGAATAAAGGCAGCTACGCCGCCGGTCTGTTTCTGGCCGTGATCATCCCCATATTCTCTCTGACGGAGAAGGTCTGGTGGATGGCCGCCGCCCTGGTGCTTGGCCTGGGCTTCTTTACATACCTGATGACGCGCATCGGCAAACAGGCCCCCGCCTGGGTGGCCGCGCCGGAAATCGTCCTGGCCCTGTGCCTCTATCGGGGGCTGGCCTGCTATGGGGAGATCCCCCATGGGGCCTTCTTCCTGTGCCTGACGGGGCTCATCTGCGCTTTGACCGACATCTTCGCCTATCTGGTTGGCAGCCGCTTCGGCCGTCACAAGCTGGCCCCAAAAGTCAGCCCAGGCAAGAGCATTGAGGGCGCGCTGGGCGGCCTGGGTGTCACAGTGGTACTGATTACGCTGGTGTTCGGCCGGTTCTTCGACGATATTGGCACGCTGATGCTGTACACGGCAGTGGTTTCCATTTTGGGGCAGTTCGGTGACCTGTCCATGTCCGCTGTCAAGCGGGTGGCCGGTGTCAAGGACTTCGGCCATATCTTCCCCGGCCACGGCGGCATTCTGGACCGCTGCGACAGCCTCATGTACCCCCTGGCCTTTACCTGGCTGCTGTACTGCGCCCAGGGCTGGATCTTTGCATAAAGCGGCTTGGCTCCCCTTTCGGGGAGCCATTTTTATACAAACAACTCATCCACCGTTCCAAAGCTATAGCCCTCCTGCTCCCAATGGGTCAGGAGCTCATCGAGAATTTCTGCATTGGTCTGAGAGGTGGAGTGCAGCAGTACCACCGCCCCAGGGTGGGTTCTGGGCAGGAGCTTGGAAAAGGCCTGCTCGTGTGTCGGCTGCTTGTCGTTCATCCAGTCCACATAGGCAAGACTCCAAAAGACGGTTTTATAGCCCAGCTCCTTGGCCATTTTCAGATTCTCCTGACTGTAGATTCCCTGAGGCGGGCGGTAGTATTTGGGCAGTTCCTTGCCGGTGACCTCCCGGAACAGGTCCTCCAGATCCGTCAGTTCCTTGGAGAAAGCCTGCTTGTCCGACAGCTTGGACATATCATAGTGGTGCATGGTGTGGTTGCCCACAATGTGGCCCTCCTCCACCATCCGGCGGACCAGGTCCCGGTTTCGGTCTACATAATTTCCCACCAGGAAGAAGGCCGCCCGGATGCCGTGGGCCTTCAGGGTGTCCAGAATTTTCTCCGTGGAGCCGTTTTCATAGCCCGCATCAAAGGTCAGATACAGCTTTTTCTGCCGGGTGTCCCCCAGATAGACCGCATCGTACTGCCGCAGCTGGTCTACTCCGGCAGGACCGATTGGCGCAGAGCCCTCCTGCCGAAAGCTCAGCCCCCAGGCCCCGGTCTCGATGCTGCCCTCCACGAATACCCGGACCACACCAAGCACCGTCAGCGCGATGGCCAGAAAAAAGATTGCCCAATCCCGTTTGCCCATAAAGAATTCCCCCTTGCAGCCACTCTATGCGAACTGCAAGGGGGATATACGCCGCCAGGCGGCGCTGTTTTTATTTTCCGCCGTGGATATATTTCCGGTCCCAGTCCAGGTCGAAGAGCTTGCTGCCCCGCTCCATGGTGCAGCCGCCCAGCATATCCTCGGCCAGCTCTCCCAGGGTCTCGGCGGGCTCCAGGCACTCGATATAGAAGCTGGGCAGGGCCTTTTCCCCCAGGCGCAGGCCCAGAATGGCCCCGGCCACGGCACCCACGGCGGCGGACCGGCCGGAGTGGTTCACGGCGGCGATCATGGCCGTATCGAAGCTCTTGCCGCAGCGCAGGCAGGCATAGACCGCACCGGACAGCACCTGGGCTGCATTCAGGCAGTGCAGCTGCTCCATGGCCGTAACGGGATTCAACCGGCTGTCCTCTGCCAGAGATACGGCCAGATTCAGCAGATTGCTGATTTCAAAGCTCTGGCTGTACTGGTGGCCGAACTGACTTTTCAGAGACTGGGCCGCCTCCAGCACCAGGTTTTTCAGAGGCACCTCCGGGGCGGAAAGGCTGCGGCTGATGATATGGGCCAGGGCCGCGCCGGACAAAAAGGCCAGTGGGCTGCCATGGGACAAGGCCACTACCTCGGCCCCCAGCAGGTCCAGTTCGCTCTGCTCCACCTTGTACAGGTGGCTGAACAAACCCACCGCAGCGGCCGAGGTCAGACTGCCGGGGGTGGAGGAGCTGTTGAAGCGGGCCTCCATGGCCCCCAGGGTATCCCGGCTCAGGGCATCCAGCATCCGGGTATCCATGCAGTGCCGGCGGCACATTTCCGGCACCTGGAGCAGCCAGCAGAAGGTGGTGCTGGGGCGGCCCCAGGGCTTCTGGGACGCGGCCCACTCCCGGGAAGACAAGCCCACATAGCGGAACAGCGGCAGCATTTTGCCGGTCATCTGTCCCCGGGTCAGGCCCAGGAGCAGGCCATTGCAGGTGAAGGCCGCCAGCTGGGTGTAGGAGGTCACGTCTGCATAGCCGTTGACCAGGTCGTAGCCCAAAAGGCCGTTGGGGCCGTAGCTCTGCTGAATTTCCTTCCAGGAGCTGCCGTCGATGGTATAGCCCATGGCATCTCCCACCGCCAGTCCCAGCAGCATCCCGCGAAACTGTCCTTTCTTATCCGCCATGCCCGCGCCCCCTTTCTAAAGTTATGTTTATTATATCTGCTGGTGATAGAATTTGCAAGGGAATCTTCCTTGCAAACCGTTTTTGGCTCCCCTGGGTTTATCAATCAATATACCGGTCCGTCTGGGACAGGCGCTTTACCATGCGGGAGGTGACGAAGAACAGCGCCGCCACAAAGATCAGGAATACCCACTCGGATGCATCCTCCGAGGAGGCGATGAAGTCATAGATCCCGTGGAGCACCATGGATACCAGCACCGCCAGACGGCGGCAATTTTTGGAGGCCCGCTCATAGCCGTAGTTGGCATAGCGCCGGGCCATGCCATAGAACGCGCCCATAAACACACCGAAGCAGGCATGGCCCGGCACGGCGGTGATGGCCCGGACCAGGGCAGTACCGAAGCCGTACATCACCACATAGCCGATGTTCTCCCACAGGGCAAAGCCCAGGGCTACGCACACGGCATAGACCACCCCATCAAACTGGCAGTTGAAATCCGGGGAGTACCAGGTCCGGCGCTTCAAAAGCAAATACTTGAACCCCTCCTCAGACAGACCCACCACCACAAAATACATGAGGACGCGGTAGACAAGGGCATTCTCGGGCCAGAGGCTGTCCAGAATGGCCGTGCCCAGCCGCTCGGTGAGGACGGCCAGAGCCGTGGAAATAATGCCCTGAATCACCAGGGACACCAGCAGCCCCACAGGCTCCCGGTCCAGCTTGTCCGCCTTGTTGATCTGCACCAGCAGGAAGATGGCGGGAATCACGGCGGCGGCAATCAGAATGGGATTGCCATAGAGCAGGTACATCATTTGCTTTCCTCCACCTTTTCCCGAATGGCCGCGGCAAGCTGGCACTCCGCCTCATAGGGGCAGGCGCCAAAATTGCAGTCCACGTCTATTTCGCCGTCGTCGATTTCCAGCAGGACACGGCGGCTCTGGTCCTGGCAGCGGCAATAGCCGGAGAGAAAATATTCCATATTATGCCTCCACAATGCAGAACCCATGGGGGGACAATATCAGCTGGTCCCGGGCCACGGTGTCCAGGTTTTTACCCATGCGGACCTTCCCGGCGGGGACCTGCCAGGGGTCGCCGCTTCGGTTTACATAAATTGTAAATTTCTGTCCCTCATAGCACCGGGTGTAGGCCAGGTGCTTGTCCATAGCCGTCTGGAAGGTGATGGTTCCCTTGCCCAGAGCGGGGATATCCCGCCGCAGCTGGCCCAGCTGGCGGAAGAACCGCACAAGTTCCGTATCCTCCCGGCCCCAGGGATAGGTCCGGCGGTTGAAGGGGTCCTTATAGCCCTCCATCAGGGCCTCGTCTCCATAGTACAGGCTGGGACTTCCCGGCAGGGTGTACTGGAGGAACGCGGCCATTTGCAGCCGGTCCCGGGCCACCTCCAGCTGGTTTTTGCTCAGGTGCCGGGCGGCCTTCTCCTCCCGGGAGCCGTCGAAGTCGTCAACCAGCGCGGTGAGAATCCGGGGGGTATCGTGGGTACCCAGCAGGTTCATATTGCAGGCTACCACCTGGGCGGGATAGTTCTCCACAACAGTCATCACCGTGTCCCGGAGCTTCTTCCCCGCATCCCGGCCCCGCATGAAGTCCAGAATGGCCGTGCGGAAGGGATAGTTCATGACGCTGTCCAGCTCGCCTTCCGTGAAATACTTCCGGCGGATATTGTAGGCAACCTTGTTGGAGGCATCCTCCCACACCTCGCCCAGCAGCAGAGCGTCTGGCTTGATCTCCCGGATGCGCTCCCGGAGCAGGGCAATGAATGCATCCGGCAGCTCGTCCGCCACATCCAGCCGGAAACCGTCCGCCCCCAGCTTCAGCCAGTGGGCCACCACACTGTCCTCGTCCCGGATAATATAATCCAGGAAATGCCCATCCATCTTGTTCACCGTGGGCAGGGTATCGAAGCCCCACCAGGAATTGTATCTGTCCGGCCAGTGGTAGAAGGTGTACCAGCTGTGAAACGGCGAATCGGGGCGGCAGTAGGCGCCATTGCCGCCGAAGGTGTAATTCCGGTCAAAATACAGGCTGTTGGAACCCGTATGGGAATAGACCCCGTCCAGAATCACCCGAATGCCGTGGGCATGGGCGCAGCGGCACAGGGCGGCAAAGTCCGCCTCGGAGCCCAGCATGGGGTCCGGGGTCTTGTAGTCGCCAGTATCGTAGCGGTGGGAGGAAAAGCTCTTGCTGATGGGGTTTAAGTAGAGAATGGTAGTGCCGAGAGAGGCAATATAGTCCATTTTGTCCGCAATTCCCCGGAAGTTTCCCCCAAAGAAGTCGTTATTCTGGTTGATTCCATGCTCATCCGGCCGCCAGTCCACCTCGTCATACCAGTTGTCGTGGACGGAATAGGGCTGCAATTTTCCGGTGCAGTCGCACCAGCCGCTGCGGGCGAACCGATCCGGGAACACATGATAGATCACCGCCCCCTGGGCCCATCTGGGGGTATAGAAGTCCGAAGGGATGCAGCTGACCTGCCAAAGGTCCCCCGCCTCCATATTGGTGTCGTCCCCCTCCTTGAACAGGCGGAATGTGCCGTGAGGGTCCGTAATGCGGAAGTAATAGAAATACAGGCCGGTTTTCTCCAGGCGGAAGCTGCCCGTCCAGTATTCATAGGGGCCGACGGTCTTCTCAAAGTGCAGCTCTTCGCTGCACAGTTCGCCGCCATCCTCCCCGCAGAGCACCATTTCCGCCTTCCGGGTCATGACCGCCACAGGGATATGCACACTGAGGGTGCAATCCTCCCCGGGGGTCAGGCACCCAAAAGGGCGCTTGTGCTGGGGCAGCTTGCTGTCAAAAAGGATTCGCATAGAAATTTGTCTCCTTAAAATGATAGGTTGAGAAATTCACAAATTGGGAGGGAAGCGTGCGCGTCCTCCCGATTTGTCAATCTCTCAAAAAGTCAGACAGCCGTTAAAAAACGTGTCATTCCGAGCCAGTGCGCACACTGGCGTGGGAATCCCCCGGATTTTCAAACATTTCAAGCAGAAAATCCGGGCTTTCGCCCCTAAGCGGGGGATTGCCACACCAGTGACATCGGTCACTGGTTCGCAATGACAACGTTCTATTACAGCGCCTAAATATTTACCAGGCCAGCATATTCTGGAACTGCTCCATATACTTTCTCGCAGGGACATTCCAGCTGAAATCCTGCTCCATGTCCCGCTTTTGCAGCTGGGTGAAGGCTTCCCGGTTGGAATGGTACAGCACCAGGCAGCGGCGCAGAGAGGCATAGAAGTCATCGGCATTGTAGCTCTGGAAGGTAAAGCCCAGGCCCTCCTTGCCGAACTCATCGCAGGGGGGCACGGTATCCTTCAGGCCGCCGGTGGCATGGACCACGGGGACCGTGCCGTAGCGCATGGCGTTCATCTGGCTCAGGCCGCAGGGCTCGCTCTTGGAGGGCATCAGATAGATGTCGCCTGCCCCATAGACCCGGGAAGCCAGGGCCACATTGAAGGTGATCTGGGCGGATACCTGCTCGGGGAACTGCCGCTGCAGATCCCGGAAGAAGTTCTCATACTGGGCTTCGCCGGTGCCAACCACCACCAGCTGGACATTGTCCTCCCACAAAAGCCGCCGGGCGATATAGCACAGCAGGTCCAGGCCCTTGTGGCCTGCAAAGCGGGTGACCATGACCATCATGGGGATGTCCGGGTCTTGGGGCAGGCCCAGCTCCTTTTGCAGGGCCAGCTTGCAGCGGGCCTTTCCGGGCTGGATGGCTGCGGCGGAGTAGTGGTCCGGCAGGGCGGGGTCTGTCTCGGGGTTGAAAATCGCGGTATCGATGCCGTTGGTGATGCCGGTGAGCTTCCAGGCGTTCCGGGCCAGAATGCCGTCCAGGCCGTGGGCATAGTAGGGGTACATGAGCTCCCTTGCATAGGTCTCGGACACGGTGGTCACCAGGTCCGCTGTCTCAATAGCGCCCTTCATCATGTTCACGGAGCCGTTCATATCCATGCAGCCCCGGTACTCCCAGGGAAGCCCCAAGGTGTCGTCAAAGAAATTGCCGTTGGCCCAGCCCTGATACTCGATGTTGTGAATGGTATACATACACCGGGTCTTTTTCAAAATCCCATCATGGTAGCAGGCCTTGAGATACACAGGGATGAGGCCGGTCTGCCAGTCGTTGCACTGGATGATATTGGGGGCCATCTCCAGAGCCACCATGGCATCCAGGCAGGCCTTGGAGAAGTAGGCGAAGCGCTCGCCGTCGTCCATGTCGCCGTAAATAGCCCCTGTGCGGGTTCCGAAATAATAGTCGTTGTCGATGAAGTAGACGGTGACACCCCCGGGGGCCGTGGTCAGCTTCATCAGGCCGGCGAACTGCTGCCGCCAGCCCATCTGCACCCGGAACTGGGCGACCTTCTCTACCAAAATGGCGGTATTGGTTTTGATCTTGTTGTAATATGGCAGGAACAGGGCCACTTCATTGCCCTCAATGGCGGCCAGTGCCTTGGGCAGGGCCTCCATCACATCGCCCAGGCCGCCGGATTTGGCATAGGGCGCCGCTTCCGAAGCGCAGATGGCAATTTTCATACAGTATCCCCCCGCTTGATGACGATCGGGTTGTTCCGGGTGCCAATGAGCTTGGCACCTGGCCGGACGGTGACGTTCTTATCCAGGATGACGTTTTTCAACTCCGCACCCTCGCCGATGGTGGTATCGTTCATGATGACGCAGTCCTCCACATGCGCCCCCGGCGCCAGAGTGACCTGGCGGAACAGGATGGAATCCTTGGCGGAGCCCTCCAGTATGCAGCCGTCAGCCACCATGCAGTTGTCAATGCTGCTCTCCTCGCCATAGTAGGCGGGTACGCGGTCCCGGACCTTGGTATAGATGGGATGCTTCCGGTCAAAAATGGACTTGTGGACATCGGGCTTCAGCAGCGCCATGGAGTTCTTGAAGTACTCCTCCACACTGTCATTGTACAAGGCCACGCCCTCGAACTCACAGGCGTTGACGCTGACCTTGCCGGAATTCCAGCCCCCCAGGATCAGGTCCCGGTCCATGTGGAAGAAGTTATGGGCAATGCGCTCCCGGACCATGGAGATCAGCCACTTCTTGGTGGTGACGAAGATATCCATAGAGGCCAGATACTCAGGGCCTGCGGCGTAGTCGACCACAATGTCGTTGATCTCCTTGTTTTCGTCCAGAGTCACGGCCAGGTCCAGAACCTTCTTATTGTTGGCAATGCCGGACTTGACCACCACGGTGATATCCTTGCCGCTCTGGATGTGCTCGGTCAGCACCCGCTTCAAATCGATATTGGAGATCACGGCAGAGTCTACCAGGAATACATACTCGTCTTCCTCGCTGTATTCCAGGAAGGCCATGGCGTTGTTCAAAGATTCCAGCTTGCCCCGGTAGCTGTGGGTCTCGGAGGTGGAGTAGGGGGTGATGTATTGCAGGCCGCCCTCGCCCAGCTCCAGGCCCCACTCCTCGCCGTCGCCGATGTGGTCCATCAGGGACTGGTAGTTGAACCGGGAGATCATGGCCACGTGGTGTACACCGGCCCAGCTCAGGTTTGTCAGGCCGAAGTCCACCTGGCGGTAACGGCCGCCAAAGGGAATGGAGGCAATGGACCGCTTGGCGGTCAGCTCTCCGATGTTGGCGTCATTGGTGAAGATAATACCCATTGCGTTCATAGCGTCACGCCTCCTTACATCATGTCGCCGGGCCGAAGCACGGCGTTTTCTTCCACCACGGCACCCTTGGAGGTCACGCTGATCAGCATTTCCTCACCGGGAGCGTAAGCGCCGCCCACCACGGCATTCTTGCAGACACGGCTGTTTTCGCCCAGAATGGCGTGGCGCACGATGGCACCAGGCTCTACCACAACACCGGGCATGACCACGCTGTCTTCTACCACAGCACCGGCACCGATCTTGCAGCCCACGGAAATTACACTGTGGCGAACCTCGCCCTCTACCTCACAGCCCTCGGCGATGAAGCAGTTGACGGTGGTAGCAGTGGCGGCGATAAAGGAGGAGGGCATGGCACTGTTCCGGGCGTAGATCTTAAACCGCTCGCCCCGGATGTTGAATACCGGCTCCTTGCCCAAAAGATCCATGTTGGCTTCCCACAGAGACTGGATGGTTCCCACGTCTTTCCAGTAGCCGTCAAAGGGATAGGCCATCATCTTGTGGCCCTGGTTTAGCAGGTTGGGGATGATGTTCTTGCCGAAGTCGTTGGAGGACTTGGGGTCGTCTTCGTCTTCCATGAGGGCAGCCTTCAGCACGCTCCAATTGAAGACGTAAATGCCCATGGAGGCATTGGTGGACTTAGGCCGGGCGGGCTTCTCCTCGAACTCATAGATGGACATATCCGGGTTGGTATTCAGGATGCCAAACCGGGAGGCCTCTGCCAGGGGCACGTTCCGCACAGCGATGGTGCAGGAGGCATTGTGCTTCTCATGGTACTCCACCATGGCGGCATAGTCCATCTTATAGATATGGTCGCCGGAGAGGATCACCACATAGTCGGGGTCGTACCGGTCGATAAAGTCGATGTTCTGGTAAATGGCGTTGGCCGTGCCCTTGTACCAGCTGCTCTTCTTGTCGTGGCGCTCATAAGGGGGCAGAACCTGTGCGCAGGAATGGGTCTTGTTCAGATTCCAGGGCTGGCCGTTGCCGATGTATTCATTCAGCTCCAAGGGCTGATACTGGGTCAGGATGCCTACGGTATCGATGCCGGAGTTGACGCAGTTGGACAGAGGAAAATCAATAATGCGGTATTTGCCGCCGAAGGGAACGGCGGGCTTCGCGGTCTTTTCCGTCAAGACCTTGAGTCGGCTGCCCTGGCCACCGGCCAGAAGCATGGCGATGCAGCGTTTTTTCTGAAAATACATGGTCACAGCTCCTCATATTGTCATTTGAAAATACAAAGGGAAAATGGAAGACGATTGGTCAAAAAATCGTATTTTCTTCCACGCATAACATATCATACTTTTTCCGATTCCGAAAGTGACATTTTGCCTAAAATATTCCCGATTCTTTGGGCATCTTTTCTAAACTCACACCACGCAATCGGGGGATTCCTGGGAATTTCGACAGAACTCAGCCGTTTTTCCAACCAATCGACATCCAGCCAGCGGCCGAATTTCAGCCCGCATTTTACCATTTCGGCGCATTTTTCATAGCCCTGCGCCCGGTGAAAGGCCAAGGATGCTTCGTTTTCTCCCGTGATGATGGCGAAGCTCACCGCATAGCCCATCTGCGACAGCAGTGCCTCCAGCGCGGCATAGAGCTGCCTGCCAATGCCGCGGCCCCGGGCATCGGGACGCAGATAGATGGAGGGTTCCGCGCACCAGGCATAGGCCGCCCGCTCAAAGGGGCGGCTGGCATAGGCATAGCCCAAAACGGCTCCCGCCTCCTCCCAGACAAGCCAGGGAAAGTCCCGGGTAATGCCTTCGAACCGGGCCAGGAAGGCCTCCGGCGTTGGGACCTCGTACTCAAAGGTAATCGTTGTCTCACGGACATAGGGTGCATAAATGTCCAGCATGGGCGCTGCGTCCCTTTCTTCGGCAATGCGTATCATGTTGCATCCCTTCTTTTTGAAATAACTTATAACCCTTTTTTCAACCGGACTGGCTGCCTCACAAGGTTTCCTACTTGGAGGCGTTTAGGACTTTTATGTATGCACGGTAGGCGGCATCTATCGTATTGTAGGCCTTATTGCTGCCGATCATTTTGGCCATTTCTGCGGTTGTCTCCTGTGCCGTGATATCTCCTGCGATTTTGATGCAATTGTCCTTATACCGCGGGATAGAACTGCTCACATAATACTTCCCGCTCTTTTGGTCAAGAATGATGACCGGGGTCTCCTGATCTCGCTTGATGGTCTTCTGGTCGTAGGAGGTCCAGACGAGATAGCCGGTATCCGTCTGTTTCGTGCCTCTCAGGAAGACCCATGTTCCGGTTTTCAGCAGGCTGTCCTCATCGAGGCTGCTGATCACATCCTTTACATAGGAGTTTTTCTTGGGATAGCCGGAATCGAACCGGTAGTCGTGCTGCTTCCCCAGACTGTCTACCGCTTTCTTTGTATAGGAGAAAAAGTCCTCGTTCCGAAGGTAGGGGTAGCCTCCTGTCCAGTCCAGTATGACGCCATTCAGCTCCTCGTCGTAGTAGACGGCGCAGACCCCGTCTGCCTGAGGCTGGCCAATCCAGCGCGCCTTGTCCTTGTCTGAAACATCACCGATGGTGATATCCTGAAAGCCCTGAAAGCCGTCCTGCTTCTGCTGCAGCTGCACAACTTTCTCGATATCGTTGGGATCCTCATATCCCAGCATCGCATTGGACAGAACCACTGCATAAGCGCTGCGCACATTGGCAAGGTCTGCCGCCTCCCGGCTTTTCTCCAGCTGATTGGCAAAAATCGGAATCGCAGTGGCAACCAGCACCGCAATGATGGCCACAACAATCAGCATCTCCAACAATGTAAAGCCATAGCTCTTTCTTGGCATCATGATCGTTTCTTCCCTTTCAAAAACCAGCTCCGGCAGGCAAGCTCCCGGTGGCCGGTGAACGCATTATATCGAGGTATATTAAGAATATTATAGTTGCATTTTTCGATTATGTCCAGTCCAAAAAAGCGAAAACTCCCGCCCAAAAATCCACTGTCAAGGTTGACTTTTGGCTTTCTGAGGGATACAATAAAGGCGTATGTGCGTATTGGGCTATGAAATCACGTCACGCTGTCATTGCGAACCGGTGACCGATGTCACTACTCCGCGCTAAGAGCCGGCTTCGCCGGTTGCGCTATGTACGTGACTGCGGTCACAGCGGTGTGGCATTCCCCCAGTTAGACGGGAAAACCCGGATCTACGAGATGTTTGAAAATCCGGGGGATTCCAACGCCAGTGTGTGCACTGGCTCGGAATGACATGCGCTTGCCTTTCGCACGATCTGAAACCACAAGGAGGGATACCCATGGATGCCGGCGGAAGCGGCAATATACCCGGCCGAAGTAGACGCGCGCCCGCATCCTGGCGGGCAGCGGACTCTGCTTTGCGCCAATATTTTTGAATATTGGAGGTCAACTATGGCAGAACGTTTTGAAATTGTGGAAAAAGCCCTGCTGAAAATGCTGGACGAAAAGAAATACGCCTCTCTGCGGGACATCCTGATCACCATGAACCCCAGCGATGTGGCCGGACTTTTCGACGGGCTGGAGGAAAAGCAGATTCCCGTCATGTTCCGCTTGCTTCCCAAGGAGCAGGCGGCGGAAACCTTTGTAGAAATGGAGCCCGAGGCCCAGCAGCTGCTGATCCAGGGCTTCTCGGACAATGAGCTGCGGGAAGTTCTGGATGAGCTGTATGTGGACGACGCGGCAGATCTGGTAGAGGAAATGCCCGCCAACGTGGTCCGGCGTATTCTCACCCAGGCAGACCCCGAAATGCGCAGCTCCATCAACCAGATTCTGCGCTACCCCGAAAACTCCGCCGGGGCCCTGATGACCATGGAATATGTGTCCCTGCGGCCGGATATGACCGTGGAGGAATCCATTCTCCGCATCCGCCGCCAGGGCGTGGACAAGGAAACCATCTATACCTGCTATGTACTCTCCGCAGACAGAACCCTGCAGGGCATCGTCACCGTGAAGGACCTGCTGCTGGCAGAGAGCGACGACACGGAGATCAAGGAGATCATGACGGAAAACGTCATCTCCGTGACAACCCAGGACGACCAGGAAGAGGTCGCCAAGATGTTCTCCAAATATAACTTCCTGGCCCTGCCCGTGGTGGACACGGAAAAGCGCATGGTGGGCATCGTCACCTTCGATGATGCCATGGACGTTATGGAAGAAGAGGCCACAGAGGACATGGAAATCATGGCCGCTATGACCCCTTCCGAAAAGAGCTACCTGAAGAGCACCCCCTTCGACCTGTACAAGCACCGCATCCCCTGGCTGATGCTGCTGATGGTCTCCGCCACCTTTACAGGCATGATCATCTCCTCCTTTGAAAGTGCCCTGGCCCTGCTGCCCGCTCTGACTGCCTTCATCCCCATGCTGATGGACACCGGCGGCAACTGCGGCTCCCAGTCCTCCGTCACCGTCATCCGTGCCCTGAGCCTGGACGAGCTGGAGCTGAGCGACGTATTCACCGTGCTGTGGAAGGAAGTCCGCACGGCTGTGCTCTGCGGCATCTCTCTGGCGGCGGTGTGCTTCCTGAAGGTGCTGCTGGTTGACCGGCTGCTGATGCACAACGAAAGCATCAGCCTGAGCGTAGATCTGGTCATCTGCCTGGCTCTGGGTGTCACCGTGGTTATGGCCAAGATGGTGGGCTGCACCCTGCCCCTGCTTGCCAAGCGCCTGGGCTTCGACCCGGCGGTCATGGCCTCGCCCTTCATCACCACCATTGTGGACGCACTGTCCCTGCTGGTGTACTTCCTGTTCGCAAAAACCATCCTGGGTCTGTAAACCGTTCCCCTGCCGCAAATGCGTGCATTTGCGGCAGGGGAAATCCTCATCTTTGCCCCGCCTCCCATTGTGATGGATTTGTCAATTGCATCCCGCCTGCACGGCGGGATTTTTTCTGTTCCGATTCTTAATTTCCAACCTCAAAGGGTAGAAATTTTCCCGGAACTATGGTAAAATACCTATAAGTATACCATATGGAGAGGATCACTATGCTGGAATTGTTGGCCCCTGCGGGGTCTATGGATGCGCTGCGGGCAGCGGTGCAGAATGGGGCGGATGCTGTCTATCTGGGCGTGGGGACGTTTAACGCCCGCCAGAGCGCCAAAAACTTTACCATCGACTCCTTGCAGGAGGCTCTGCGCTATTGCCACGTGCGGGGGGTGCAGGTCCATCTGACCCTGAACACCCTGGTGACGGACCGGGAAATTCAGCCGGTCCGGGAGCTGATCCGCGCTGCCGCCCAGGCGGGCGTGGACGCCTTCATCGTCCAGGATCTGGGCGTGGTGCAGCTGTGCCGCCAGATTGCCCCCCAGGTGAGCATCCACGGCTCCACCCAGCTGACGGTGCACTCCCTGGCCGGGGTGCAGATGTGTGCCGCCATGGGCATGGACCGGGTGGTGCTGAGCCGGGAGCTGAACCGGCAGGAAATTGCCTATATCTGCGCCAACTCCCCCATTGAAATCGAGATCTTCGGCCACGGCGCACTGTGTATGTGCTATTCCGGCCAGTGCTATCTTTCCGCCATGATCGGCTCCCGGTCCGGCAACCGGGGCCGCTGCGCCCAGCCCTGCCGCCAGAGCTACGGCTACTCCCGCTGGGAGAACAAATATCCCCTGAGCCTGAAGGACAACTGCCTGGTGCAGTACGTCAAGGACATTGAGGCCATGGGCGTGGCCTCTTTGAAGCTGGAGGGCCGGATGAAGCGGCCGGAATACGTGGCCGCCGTGACCCAGGTGTACCGCCAGGCCATTGACGGCGCGCCGGTAACCCAGGAAATGATGGACACCCTCTACACCGCCTTCAACCGCCAGGGCTTTACCGCCGGGTACTATCAGGGCAAGGTGGACAGGAAGATGTTCGGCATTCACGAGGACACCCCCGAGGACCAGAAATTCCTCCAGGCCGCCCGCCAGAGCTATGAAAGCGGCGAGGCGCCCCTGGTAGATCTGAAATTCCGGGCCGTGGTCACCGTAGACGGCAGCAGTCTCACCGCCACGGACAATGAGGGCCACATGTGCATGGCCCAGGGGCCCATGCCGGAGCGGGCGCTGAATGTGCCCCTGACGGGGCAGGCTCTGGCCGCCCGGGTGGCTAAGACCGGCGGCACCCCCTTCCGATGCGTGGAGGTGCGCACCCAGGTTGAACCGGGGCTCATGCTCCCCGCCTCCGCCATCAACGCCATGCGCCGGGATGTGCTGAATCAGATGACCGCCCTCCGGGCCCGCCGGGAAGACAAGCCCGTCCGCCGGGCCAAGGAAATCCCCTATTACCGGGGCCCTGCCGGTCAGCCGGGGCTGACGGTACAGATCATGACAAAAGAGCAGCTGACATCCCGCCTGCTGAATTCCGAGACCAGTATGCTCTACGTGCCGCTGCACATTCTTGCCGACGACCCCAGGCTCTGCCAAAGATTAGCCGCCCGGGGAAGAGTGGCCGCCGTGCTGCCGAGAATCGTCCACGACGATGAGCTGCCCAAGCTTCGCAACCGCTTGAACCAGGTCCGCAGCCTGGGAATCCGGGACGCTCTGGTGGGCAACCTGGGTCTGCTGCTGCCTGCCAAGGAGGCAGGCTTCCGGCTGCGGGGAGATTTCGGGCTGAATATCTTCAATTCCGCCTCTGCCCAGGTGGCCCGGGAGCTGAAACTGGCCTCCGCCACGCTGAGCTTTGAAATGACCCTGCCCCAGATTCGGGACATCAGCAAGGCCGTAAACATGGAGCTCATCGCCTATGGCCGCCTGCCACTGATGATTACAGAGCAGTGTCTCATTAAGAATAAAACCGGCGAATGCGCCTGCCAGACCGGGGTTCCCGTGAAGCTGACGGATAAAACCGGTGCGGACTTCCCCGTCATCAAGGAAGCGGACACCTGCCGCTCGGTGCTGCTCAACGGCAAAAAGCTCTACTGGCTGGACCGGCAGAATGACCTCGCCAAGCTGGGGCTCTGGGCCGTGCGCCTAAACTTCACCACGGAAAACGCCAGAGAGGTAGACCGGGTGCTGGAAGAATACCTGGTTCCCACCAGCTTTGACCCCGGCGCCTGCACCAGAGGGCTGTATCTAAGAGGGGTGGAGTGAATCCCCGTTGGCTCCCCTGAAAGGGGAGCTGGCTCGGCGTTAGCCGAGACTGAGGGGTTCTAGCACCGAACCCCTCCGGCCCTGCGGGCCACCTCCCCTTTCAGGGGAGGCAGTGGGCCAATATTCACTTTTTCTTCAAACCGTGTTCGTATTTTTAGTTCATAGTGTTTACGAAAGGAACTTTTTCGCTTATGCAATTGATTTTAGCATCCGGGTCTCCCCGGCGGCGGGAGCTCATGGGGCTGTTCGGCAAGGCCTTCACTGTGCGCTCGGCGGATGTTGACGAAACCATGGACCCCCAGAAGGCCCCCTTTGACGAGGTGGCCCGGGTCAGCCGTTTGAAGGCTCTGGCCGTGGAGCGGGGGGCTGAAGATGTGGTCATCGCTGCAGATACCATCGTGGTCTGCGACGGCACCGTTCTTGGCAAGCCCCATACGGTGGAACGGGCCGCGGAAATGCTCTCCATGCTCTCCGGCCGGGCCCATCAGGTCATGACCGGCGTCACCGTGGTCCTGGGAGACAAGGTAGAAACCTTTACCGAGGTCACAGACCTCCACTTCCGCCCCCTGACCCAAAAGGAGATCCGCCGCTATGCCGAGAGCGGGGAGCCCCTGGACAAGGCCGGAGCCTACGGCATCCAGGGCGGGGCCGCCCTGTTCTGTGAGCGGATGGAGGGAGACTATTACAATGTAATGGGTCTGCCTGTGTGCCGCCTGGGCGAAACCCTGAAAGCCCTGGTTCCCGGCTGGGAGGAGAACACATGAAGCAGCTATTCAATACCAAGCTCCGCATCATTCTGGTCATCGCCGTGCTGGTGACGGCGGGTCTTTCCGTTCTGTCCGGCCTGACCAACCAGAGCATCCCGGACCTGCTGGTCCAGGGCGCGCTGACCCCCTTCCGGGCCGTGGCCACCAGTCTGACCAACACCGTAGAACGCTACTACAGCTACATGTTCAAATATGAGGCTTTGGAAGCGGAGAACGCCGTCTTGAAGGCCCAGATTGCCGAAATGGAGGACACCACCCGTCAGGCGGCGGCCATCAGCCGTGAAAACGAGCGTCTGCGGGCCCAGAATAAGCTTCTGGCCACCCACGAGAGCTACGTCATGACCGATGCCTATATCATCGGCTGGAGCTCCACGGACTTCACGAACGTGCTGACCATCAACCGGGGCACAAACTCCGGCATTGACGTGAATATGTGCGCCGTCACCGCCAACGGTGAGGTGGTGGGCCTGGTGACCCAGGTTGGCCCCAACTATGCCGAAGTGAAAACCGTGCTGGACTCCACCCTGGAAATCAGCTCCACCATTTCCGCCTCCGGCTACAATGGCATGGTGTCCGGCGGTTATATCCGGGGCAATGACAAGCTGCTGCGGATGAACTATCTGCCCTCCGCCGCCATCATTCGGAACAACCAGCAGGTGGTTACCTCCGGTTCTACGGTGTACCCCAGAGGCCTGGTGGTGGGCTCCGTTGTGGACGCAGGCTTTGAGGCCACCGGCGTTGCCAAATACGCCCTGCTGGAGCCCGCTGCGGACATCAACGCTCTGGAGCAGATCTTCATCATCACCAGCTATACCACCGATACGGGCACTACCATTGCTTCTACCACCCTCACCGATGCCACTACCGATGCCACCACCGACGCCTCTGCCGAAACCACGGCGGAGACCACCACCCCGTGAGGCCCGCCATGGCAGAAGAACAGAAGAAAAAACGCCCAAATTCCAAGGCCGCACCGAAGACCCGCTCCGCCCCTCCGCGCCGCCGAAGGCGCCGCAGAGGCAGCGCCTTCGCCCGGTGGCTGGTGGACACCGTGGACAAGATCCAGGCAAGTCAGGCCGAATTCCAGCCGGATAAGCAGCGCTCGCCCTTTGTGCGCTCCCTGCACTTTACAAAGCAGCAGCGCATGAATCTTCTGCGCTGGGTGCTGCTGATCCTGGGCTGCATTCTATGTCTGGTCATCCAGGACTGCGTCATGAGCCGCATCAAGCTCTTCGGCGCAACAACGGACCTGGGTGTGGCCGCCATTTTGCTGGTGGGCTTGCTGGAGGGCACGGAGACCGGAAGCATTTTTGCACTGCTGGCCTCCACCGTCTACTATTTTTCCGGCTCCGCCCCCGGAGCCTACTGTGTGGCCCTGATCACCGTGCCTACCATGCTTTGCAGTCTGTTCCGGCAGAAATACTGGCGGCGCAGCACCGGCTCCATGCTTCTGTGCAGCAGCATTGCCATGCTGGTGTATGAGCTGGGGCTCTTCGGCATGGCCGTCTTCACGGGTGTGACCTATTTGGGACGGCTCCCGTATTTTGCAAAAACAGCGGTGTATACCATCGTGCTGATGATCCCGCTGTACCATCTTTTCTATCGCATTGGAACCATCGGAGGTCATGTATGGAACGAATGACACGCCTGCGTGCGAGAATTCTGCTGGGTCTGTTTGCCTTTATCATGGTGCTTTATGCCATGCGGCTTTTCAACCTGCAGATCATCTCCACAGACGGCAACACCGACAACACAACCTATTACACCACCGTCACCACCGTCCGGGCCGCCCGTGGCGATATTCTGGACCGGAACGGCAAGGTTCTGGTTGGCAACCGCGCCTCTTACGACCTGGTTTTCAACCATTTCGTTATCAAATCCGCAGATAACCGCAATGAATACCTGTACACCCTGCTGAAAAAGTGTGAAGAGCTGGGCGTTGAGCATCAGGACCATCTGCCTGTGACCATGACCCGTCCCTTTGAATACACCCTGTCCGACTACTCCACCGCCTGGCAGGGCTACTACCAGAACTATATGTCCGACCGCAGCTGGGACCCCGATGTGACGGCTCCCCTGCTGATTGAGAAAATGCGCACCCTTTACGCCATCCCCGAGGAGTGGACCGAGGAGGAGGCCCGGGCCGTTATCGGTCTGCGGTACGAATTTGACCTTCGCGGCGTCACCAAGCTGCCCAGCTACGTCTTCATCTCCGACGTAGATTCCGAAAACCTGGCAGCCATTCTGGAGCTGAACACCCCGGGCCTGATGGTGGAATCCTCCACCGTCCGGGAATACCACACCACCTATGGCGCTCATATCTTAGGCTACATGGGCGCTATGACGGATGCCGAGTGGCAGGAAAATCGGAAGCTGGGCTACTCCATGGATGCCGATGTGGGAAAATCCGGCTTTGAGCAGGCTTTTGAAACCTACCTCCACGGCATTGACGGCCAGCGTCTGGACAAGGTCACCAAGGAAGGCACCATCGTCTCCCAGCAGTATCTGGAGGGCAAGGAGCCCGTGGCCGGAAACAACGTGGAAACCACCATCGATATCGACCTGCAAAAGGTGGCCGAGGACGCCCTGGCAGAGCGCATGAAGGAGCTCACCGACCCCAATATCAATACCGGCGGCGAGGGCGAAGGTATTGATGCCCAGGGCGCAGCCGTGGTGGTCATGAAGGTGAAGACCGGTGAAATTCTGGCCTGTGCCAGCTATCCCACCTTCAACCTGGCCACCATGAAAGAGGACTGGGACGCCATCAACAGCGACGACCTGAAGCCCCTGTTCAACCGGGCCTTCGGCGCAACCTACGCCCCCGGCTCCACCTACAAGATGTGCACCCTGGTGGCCGCTATGGAAAACGTGGACTCCACCGGAACACCCATTTACTCCCCCGGTGAGACCATCTATGATACGGGCGTGTTCAGCCACGACGACTTCCCCGATTTCCACCCCACCTGCCTGTTCTATTCCAGCAGCTACGGCAGCCACGGCGACCTGACCGCCCAGGATGCTCTGAAAGTGTCCTGCAACCTGTTCTTCTACGAGCTGGGCTACCGGATGACCATTGAAATGATGGATGAGACAGCCAAGGGCTTCGGCCTGGGCGAGCCCACGGGCATTGAGCTCACCGAGAAGGTGGGCTGGCGGGCCAACCGGGAAAGTAAAAAGGCGTCCTATAAAAACAGCGCCGATGTCGCCTGGAACGGCGGCGACCGGGTGCTTTGCGCCATCGGCCAGTCCGAGAACCGGTTCACCCCCCTGCAGCTGGCCGTCTACACCTGCACCCTGGCCAACCAGGGCACCCGCTACCGGGCTACCTTCCTGAACCGGGTCACCTCCTCCGACTACCGGACCCTGGTCTACTCCAACAGCCCCGAGGTGGTCAGTAAGATGAACATCTCCGATACCACCTACAACACCTATGTGGACGGTATGCGCCGGGTAGTCACCATGATTGGCGGCACCGCCACCACCTGCTTCGGCGGTCCCAAGGACGAGGACAACACCCAGTGGCCCAGCAAGATCACCGTCTGCGCCAAGACCGGTACTGCCCAGCACTCCTCCGGCGGCTCTGACCACGGCGTCTTCGTGTGCTTCGCCCCCATGGATGATCCCCAGGTTGCCATTGCCATCTTCGGCGAGAAGACCGCCCACGGCTCCTCCATGGCCCCCGTGGCCGAGCCCATTCTGAAGGCCTACTTCGAAATGGTGGACGCCAGCGAGGTCTACACCTACGAAAACGGACTGAGCTAAACAGTACAAAAACGAAAAGAGCCATCTCATCCAAGGTGTGAGACGGCTCTTTTACGATTTGACAAATATCCTCTTTTCTGATACCATGTACCTGACCCCACGAAGGGGTCGGGAAGAGCATTGCCATAATACGGATAGGCGGTTGGCTACACTCCTGAAAGGGGGTGGAAGCCATGCCAATTACTTTGACTGTACATATTGGTATCTTTACCATTACAATCACTGTAAAACGCAGAAACCGCCACTCTGGCCAGTGACGGTTTCTAAGTCAATTATGAAACTCTGAATTGAGCCAACCGCTTATCGGCAATGCTCTTTTCGCTTTTACTATATCACAGCCTTCGCAAATCGTCAACCTCGAATTCTCGGCAGGTTCCACCGGTAGTGGGCCGCGAGGCACCGCAGGGCGATGACCAGGGAAAAGCCCAGGATCATGGCCGTCCGCTCCCCCAGAGGCAGGGTGAGCACCAGCAGGATGCCTCCCGCAATGGCGGCTACAGCATAGATGTGCTTGAGGAAGATATCCGGGATGCGGCCTGCCAGCACATCCCGCAGCGTGCCGCCGCCCACTGCGGTGAGAAAGCCCAGAAACACCAGCAAAAAGGCATTGCTTTCATAGCCGCAGGAGATGCCCACCATGATGCCGTCCACCGTAAAGGCCGCCAGGCCCAGGGTATCAAACCAGAAAAGCATCCTGTCGTACAGCAGGCCTGCCCACTTGGGCATTTTCCGGTGCCAATAGCACAGGAAGAAGACGATCACGGCTACCACCGCCGCAATGGACACATACAGAGGATTCCGGAACATATTGGGCGGGATATTGCCCACCACCATATCCCGGATCACGCCGCCGCCGCAGGCCGTGGACACCGCCAGTACGATCGTTCCGAACAGGTCCATTTTTTTGCCCACCCCAACCAGTGCCCCGGAGATGGCAAAAGCAACGGTGCCGATCAGGTCAAAAAGAATAAGCAGAAATTCCGTCATTGCGTTTGTTCCTTAATTTCAGCCCGGCGCTTTCCGCGCCGGGCTGATGTTTTATACTTACTTCACAGGATTTGAGGACCGCAATGTCACATCGTGGTAGCCGCCTTCTACGATGGAGACGGAGGATACCAGGGTCAGCTTGGCGTCCCGCTGGAGGTCCGGGATGTTGATGACGCCCACATTGCACATGGTGGAGCGGACTTTGTACAGGGAGGCTTCCACGTTGTCGTGGAGGGGTCCGGCGTAAGTGACGTAGGAGTCTACGCCTTCTTCAAAGCTCAGCTTGGTGGCGCCGCCCAGATCGTAGCGCTGCCAGTTCCGGGCACGGTTGCTTCCCTCGCCCCAGTATTCCTTCATATAGGCGCCGTTTACCATGACCTTGGGGGTGGGGCCCTCGTCGAACCGGGCAAAGTATCGGCCCAGCATCAGGAAATCTGCGCCCATGGCCAGAGCCAAGGTCATATGATAGTCGTGGACAATGCCGCCATCGGAACAGATGGGCACGTACACACCGGTCTCCTGGAAATACTGATCCCGGGCTGCCGCCACTTCAATCAGGGCCGTGGCCTGGCCCCGGCCAATGCCCTTGGTTTCTCTCGTAATGCAGATGGAGCCGCCGCCAATGCCCACTTTTACAAAGTCCGCACCGGCCTCGGCCAGGAACCGGAAGCCATCCCGGTCTACCACGTTGCCGGCGCCGATCTTCACGGTGTCGCCATAGGTCTTCCGCACCCACTCAATGGTCTTTTTCTGCCAGCAGGTGTAGCCCTCGGAGGAGTCAATGACCAGCACGTCCACACCGGCTTCCAGCAGGGCGGGGATCCGGGTCTCATAGTCCCGGGTGTTGATGCCTGCGCCAACCAGATAGCGCTTCTGGCTGTCCAGCAGCTCCAGGGGGTTGGCCTTATGGGAGGAATAGTCCTTCCGGAAGACGAAATACAGCAGATGGTCGTTTTCGTCCACAATGGGCAGGCTGTTCAGCTTGTTTTCCCAGATGATGTCGTTGGCCTCTTTCAGAGTGGTCTCCGCAGGAGCCGTAACCAGCTTTTCCCGGGGGGTCATAAAGGAGGAAACCTTGTCCGTAGGCTCCATGCGGCTGACCCGGTAGTCCCGGCTGGACACAATGCCCAGGAGCTTGCCGTTGGCGGTGCCGTCGTGGGTAATGGCCACGGTGGAGAAGCCGTTTTTGGCCTTCAGGGCCAGTACGTCTGCCAGGGTGTTTTCCGGGGTCAGGTTGGAAGCGGAGGTCACGAAGCCGGCCTTGTGGTGCTTGACCCTGGAGACCATGGCCGCCTGGCTCTCAATGGACTGGGAGCCGAAAATGAAGCTGATACCGCCCTCCTTTGCCAGTGCAATGGCCAGAGTATCGTTGGATACGGACTGCATAACGGCGGAAGTCAGGGGAATGTTCAGGGAAATGGCGGGCTCTTCCTGGCCCTTGCGGAACTTGACCAGCGGCGTCTTCAGGCTGACCTTATCCGGGATGCATTCCTCGGAAGTGTAGCCGGGCACCAGAAGGTACTCGCTGAAGGTGTGGCTGGGTTCGGGATAGTAATAAGCCATGGTTTCTTTTCCTCCTTAGTTGACTCTGTTGCTGAATAAATAAGCTGTTCAAATGGACCAGTTGACAGTTGACAGTGTACAGTTGACAGTTATGGTGTCCCTTCGGGACGATTATAATTATTTCGATCCATTTCCGAAAGAAATTCCTTGACTGTCAATTTTCAACTGTCAACTAAAACTACACCGTCTTCCCATCGCCCTGGTCCAGTACCGGGACAACCTCCTGGCCCTGGCGGGAATAATGACGGAAATTGCCAACGACCTCGTTTACCTGGCTCATAATGGCAAAGGTATGGGGATACCGCTCCACCACGCTGGAAAGGGCGTTTACCTGGCTGTTATTGACCACACACATAACCACATCCACTTCCTTGCCATTGTACATTCCCTTTGCAGGGAATACCGTGGCCGTATGGTGGAGCTTGGATATGATTTCCCGGGAGATCTCCTCGGGGTAGTTGGTGACGATTTCAAAGCGAACGGCGCTGCGGCCGTTCTTCAGGAAGCGCTCCGCCATGGTGGTGGTGGCAAAGGAATAGAGGATGCACAGCAGCACCGGCTCTACCTTAAAATCATACACGAAGTAGCTGGCAATGGCAACCATGGCATTCATAATGAAGCTCAGGCCGTACACACTCTTCTCCGGGTACTTGCTGTGAATAATGGCCGCCACGAAATCCGTGCCGCCGGTATAGGCGCTGGCCTTCATGAGAATGGCATACACATAGCCCATAATAATACCCGCAGTCAATGGCCCCAGAATGCGGCTGGTTCCGTTCTTGGTGGAATAGGCAATGGCGGACAGATCCACCTTGTCCAAAATCAGCAATCCTACGGAGAATACCACCACATAGACCATGCTTCTGACGGCAATGGGTTTGCTGACCTTAAAGAAGACCAGCACCGCCAGAGGAATATTGATCAGCAGGCTCATATAGCCTACGCTGATGCCGCTGACATATTGGATGATGGTGCAGATGCCGTTGAGCCCCGAGGGGGCAAAGGAATTTGGAAAAACGAACAGCTCATAGTTCAGCGCCGCCAGCATGGCCACGGCGACAATGACGAGATAGGTCCAGACCCGTTTCAGATTGTGCATTTCTCCGCTTGTAACCTCTTTATGTAATAGTTTTCGGCCAATTGGCTGTGGATAACCTTCTCCCCTCCAATTTGACCGAATGGATTTTCTTTGATACAATACTATAGCATAGGGTTTCGCCCCGGTCAAGAGGGTTTTTCCCGGGGGCAAAGGCAAAGATTTCCGGAAAACGTTGGCGCATTTTGTTCATCCTTTCCATACAATGCCTGTGGAAAAGTGGTTGTAATCTGTGGAAAAATGTGTTACAATAGAGGATGAAATAGTATGCCTCTGCACGGGTTTCCCACCGGGGTGCTTCCCGTGGCTTTTTCGTTTGAATCTGTGCAGACTCAGGGAAACGACTGTCCATTTGCAGAGCTTCCCATAGAAAAAAGATAGAGAGGAGCAAGCCATGTATTCATCTGCCTATGTCTGGGCAAAGATCCTCAGCCATATGGAGGAGCGGCTGGGGGCCGTGACCGTGTCGGCCTGGTTTGATGACGCGGAAGTGGTGGAACTGAATGAGAACAATCTGATTCTCTACTCCCCCTCGGACTTCCGCCGGGAGATCATCCGCCGCCGCTGCACCGACTATGTTCAGGATGCCCTGAAGGAAATTTTTAATTCCGATGCCAAATTGCTGGTTTTTGGAGACGAGGAACGGGAAAACTATCTCAATAAGGGAAAAGCTGCCACCCCCTCCATGGACTTCAATCCCCAGTTCACCTTCGATAATTTCGTGGTTGGCCCCTCCAACCGGTTCGCTCATTCCGCAGCCATTGCCGTTTCCAAAACCCCGGGACAGGTGTACAATCCCCTGTTCATCTACGGCCCCGCCGGTGTAGGCAAGACCCACCTGCTCTACGCCATTGCCAACGGCATCCGCAAGCAGAATCCCAATGCCAACATTGTCTACATCAAAGGCGACGAGTTCACCAATGAGCTGATCGCCGCCATTGCCAACGGCAAAAATATCGAATTCCGGAGCAAATACCGGGAAAGTGACCTGTTCCTTATCGATGATATTCAGTTTATCGCCGGTAAGGAATCCACCCAGGAGGAATTCTTCCATACCTTTAACAAGCTCTATGAGGAGCACAAGCAGATCGTCATGACCTCCGACCGGAAGCCCAGCGATATGCTCACCCTGGAGGACCGGCTCCGCACCCGTTTTGAGTGGGGCCTGCTGGCGGACATCCAGCCCCCGGATTATGAAACCCGGATGGCCATCCTGAAAAACAAGGCCAAGAGCCTGGGTCTCACCCTGTCCGACGATGTGCTGAACTACATTGCCGTCAACGTCACCAACAACGTCCGGCAGCTGGAGGGCACCGTAAAAAAAATTCTGGCCTATCGGGACCTGAACAATATGCCCCTGGACCTGCCCAACGTCAGCCGGGCCATTGACGATATGTTCAAATCCGAGGGCAACGCCCTGCCTACCCCCAGCCTGATCATCAGCCAGGTCTGCAAATTCTACTCCGTGGATGAAAACGTGCTCCGGGGCACCCTGAAAAACAAGGGCGTGGCCGAGGCCCGGCAGATGGCCATGTATCTCATCCGGAAGCTGACCAACCTCTCCCTGCCGGACATCGGCAAGGAGTTTGCCAAGGACCATTCCACGGTGCTCTATGCCATCCGCAAGGTGGAAGTGGCCCTGAAAAACGGCGACAAGACCATCCAGGAGAACATCCAGACCATTACGGCCAATATTAACGCCTGCCTGTAAACGCCCTTCTCGAACTTTCCCCCCATTTTCTCCTGCTCGGATAATTAGGGGAGGGTTTTTAAACGACTTTTTTACCCCAAAATTTCTCCACAGCCCCTGTGAAATGTGAAAAGATAACCTGTGGAAAAATTTCTCGAAAAAATTCCGTTCACAGGCCCTGTGGAAAAATTAAAAAGTTTCCACATCCGGTTGTGGACAAAATTTGCCGCCGCCTCTAAAGGATTCCCAGGTTTTCCACATAAATTTCCACTACTGCGGCTGTTACTACCTAATATCCTGTAAATAAATATATATCTATATCGTAATCAAGGAAAGGACGAACGCATATGCGCTTTACCTGTGAAAAAAGTCAGCTGCTCCAGGGACTCAATATTGCCTCCCGGACAGTTGCCGTGAAAAGCTCCTTAAGCCTCATTGAAGGCATTCTGTGCAGAGCCGGAAACGGTATTTCTCTCACCGGCTATAATATGGAAACCGGCATCACCTATGACATCGAAGCCGATGTCAAGGAACCGGGCGAATGCATTTTGCCTGCCAAGCTGTTTGGCGACATTGTCCGCCGCCTGCCGGAAGGACCTGTCACCGTGGTGGTTGACCCTGCTTTCAAGGTCTCCATCCGGGCCGGCTTTGCCTCCTTCACCATCTCTGCCGAGAATGCCGAGGACTATCCGGAGCTGCCGGATGTCAACGACGGCCGTCCCATTCAGATTCCCCAGAGCAAGCTCAAGGAGCTGATCTCCGGAACCATCTTTGCCGTGGCCGACAACCAGGCCCGGCCTATCCACAACGGCGTAAAATTTGAGGTATCCGATACCGCTGTTACCGCCGTGGCAGTGGACGGCTTCCGTCTGGCCCGTCGGACCTACCACCCCGAAGAGGGGCTGGCACGGCAGATGGATTTCGTGGTTCCCTCTCAGGGGTTGAAGGAGCTGGAAAAAATTCTAACGGATTCCGAGGAAATGGCCTCCTTCCTGCTGGGCAGTAAGCACATTCTCTTCCAGGTTGGTGCAGCAACCCTGGTCTGCCGCCTGCTGGAGGGTGATTTCCTGGATTGGCGCCGGGTGGTGCCCACAGGCAGCCCCATCAAGCTGGTTGCCAACGTCAGTGACCTGGCCCAGAGCGTAGAGCGTGTGGGCCTGATTGTCTCCGAAAAAAACAAGAGCCCCGTGCGCTGCATTTTCTCCAACCAGGAAGTTCAAATGCGCACCTCAAATACCCTGGGAGCTGCGGAAGATAAGTGTTCCTTTGCCGGTGACGGCCAGGAAACGGAGATTGGCTTCAACGTCAAGTACCTTTTGGAGGCCCTGCGGGCTGTTCCCAGCGAGGAGGTCACCCTGGAGCTGACCAACGGCCTGAGCCCCATCGTCCTGACCCCCGTAGACGAAAAATATGACTTCGCCTACATGGTCCTGCCGGTACGGATCAAGGGATAAAGAAGCTTCCCCTACGGGGGAGCTGGCTCGGCGAAGCCCTGACTGAGGAGGGGCGTTTCCCCACCAGAGCGGCAAGAAAAATTGGAAAAAGAATCATTTTGGAAGTGAAATCATGAAAGTAACCGTCAAGAAAAAGGATGAAAGCAAGCTCCTGCCCATTGAGACGGAGTTCATCAAACTGGATGCAGCACTCAAGTACGCAGCCCTGGTAGCCACTGGTGGTGAGGCCAAGGAGGTCATCGCGGAAGGAATGGTCACCGTCAACGGCGAACCGTGCACCATGCGGGGCAAGAAGCTCCGCCCCGGTGACAGCTTCTGCTTCAACGGCGAGAGCTATAAGATCAGCGGCCATGCAGCTGTGTGAGCTGAATTTGCGGGGCTTTCGGAACTATGACGACCAGCATTTTTCCTTCGATCCGGGGGTAAACCTGATCGTGGGCCGCAATGCCCAGGGAAAGACCAATCTGTTGGAATCCATCGCCTTTTTGGGCAGCGGAAAGAGCTTCCGGGCCCAGAAAACGGCGGAAATGATCGGCTTTTCCCGGGACTTTGGGGAGCTGGAAGGAGTGGTTCAGTCCCAGGACCGGGAGCAGACCCTGCGCTGGGTGCTTTTTCCCGGGGGAAGACCCCGGCAGCTGTGGCAAAACGGGGTGAAGAAGAAAAGCGCTTCCGAGCTTACGGGGGTGCTGCCCACGGTGCTCTTTTGCCCGGAGGATCTGATGATCCTCAAAAGCGGCGGCGCTGCCCGACGGCGGTTTGCGGACCTGGTGCTCTGCGCCCTGCGGCCAAACTACGAGGCGGCCCTGACAGAATACGGCAGAATCCTGGAACAGAAGAGCCGGATTTTGAAGGACAGCGCCGAGGATATCCGTTTGCTCTCCATATTGCCGGACTACAATATCCGGCTGTGCCAGGTGGGGGCACTGCTGATCTCCTACCGGGCGAGGTTTTTTGAGGCCTTGGGCAAGGAAGCAGCGGCGTTTCACGACCGGTTTTCCGGGGGCAGCGAGGTGTTTTCCCTGGAATACAAGACCGTTTCCACGGTTTCGGACCCCTTTGCTCCGGTTTCCAAGCTGACGGAGGACTTAAACGCCCATCTGGAGTCCCACTACCGGGCGGAGCTCCAGTCCGGCCAATGCCTGACGGGCCCCCACAAAGACGACTTCACCATCACCCTTTCCGGCATTGATCTGAAGGCCTATGGCTCTCAAGGCCAGACCCGAACCGCAGCCATCAGCCTGAAGCTGGCTCAGAGAAAGCTCATGAAGCGGGAGTTTGGCGAAGAGCCCCTGCTGCTGCTGGACGATGTCCTGTCCGAGTTGGACGAAAAGCGGCAGGATTTCGTGCTGAACCAGATCTCCACCGGCCAGGTCTTTATCACCTGCTGCGAACCCGGCAGGTTCACGAAGCTGGGGAAGACCATGGAGATTTCCAACGGAGAAGCGGTTTGAAATTGACAATTGTTTTAGTTGACAGTTGACAATTGACAGTTGACAGTTAAGGTGTCCCTCCGGGACAGATTTTAAAACAAATTTGATTTGGAATTCCAGTCCGTTTCCTGAGATTCCGTTCAATATTTGATTTTTTCAAAACATTTCCGCAGGAAATACCACAACTGTCAACTGTCAACTGTTAACTGTCAACTGATTCAAGTTTTCTCCCACTGTATATAGAATACGACAGCGTATCATCGACACTAAACGTTAAAAGATGGAGGACAACATGTCTGACGAAACAAAAGTGACTCAGGAATATGGCGCGGAGCAGATCCAGGTGCTGGAAGGGCTGGAAGCAGTCCGCAAGCGGCCCGGTATGTATATCGGCTCCACGTCTTCCTCCGGTCTGCATCATCTGGTCTACGAAATCGTGGACAACGCCATTGATGAGGCATTGGCCGGATACTGCAAGCATATTACCGTGACCATCAATCCCGGCAATTCCATTACCGTCACCGATGACGGCCGCGGTATCCCCGTGGATATCCAGCCCCAGACCGGGCGGCCCGCATTGGAGGTCGTGTATACCGTGCTGCACGCCGGCGGTAAGTTCGGCGGCGGAGGATACAAGGTCTCCGGCGGTCTGCACGGCGTGGGCGCGTCGGTTGTCAACGCCCTGTCCCAGTGGCTGCGGGTGCGGGTGCATAAGAACGGCAACATCTATGAAATGAAGTTCGCCCGGGGCCACATCACCCAGGAAATGAAGATCGTGGGCAAGACGGACCACACCGGCACGGAGGTCACCTTCCAGCCGGACCCCGAGATGTTCGACACCCTTGTTTACGACTATGAAATTCTCCACGAGCGGATGCGGGAAGAGGCCTTCCTGAATGCCGGTCTTTCCATTGCCATTACCGATGACCGGGAAGAGGAGAAAAAACAGGATGTTATGTGCTTCGAGGGCGGCATCCGGGAGTTCGTCCGCTGGGCCAACCGGAACAAGACCCCCGTCTTTGAAGACGTGATCTATCTGGCAGGCTCCAAGGGGGACGCCAGTGCGGAGATCGCCGTGCAGTACAACGACGGCTACAACGAGTTCATGATGAGCTTTGCCAACGACGTGCGGACGCCCGAGGGCGGCATGCACGAAACGGGCTTCAAGACCGCCCTGACTCGGGTGCTCAATGCCTACGGCGTGAAAAACGGCATCATCAAGGGAGACGACAAGGTCTCCGGCGAGGACTGCCGGGAGGGCATTACCGCCATTATCTCCGTCAAGCTGACGGATGCGCAGTTCGAGGGCCAGACCAAGGCCAAGCTGGGCAACGCCTACATTCGGACCCTGGTGGACCAGGTGGTGAACGACCAGCTGACCACCTATTTTGAGGAGCACCCCCAGATCGCCAAGCTGATCCTGGACAAGGCCATGATGGCCAACCGGGCAAGAGAAGCCGCCCGGAAAGCCCGGGAATCCATCCGCCGGAAGACCGGCCTGGAATCCGGACAGATGCCGGACAAGCTCCAGGACTGCAACGAGCGTGACCCCAGCCTGTGCGAAATCTACATCGTGGAGGGCGACTCCGCTGCCGGCTCTGCCATCCAGGGCAGAGACTCCCGATTCCAGGCGATTCTCGCCATGTGGGGCAAAATGCTGAACGTGGAAAAGGCACGGGCCGACAAGATTTACGGCAACGACAAGCTGTATCCTCTGATCGTGGCCCTGGGCGCGGGCATTGGCGAGGAATTCGACATCAATAAGCTGCGCTATCACAAGGTCATCATCATGGCCGATGCCGATGTGGACGGTGCTCATATTCGAACGCTGCTTCTGACCTTCTTCTTCCGCTATATGCGGCCCCTGATTGAAAACGGCTATGTCTATTCCGCAGTGCCGCCTCTGTACAAGCTGACGCGGGGCAAGACCACCAAGGTCGCCTACTCCGACGAGCAGCGGGACCAGGTTTCCGCCCAGATGCGCGCGGACAATCCCAATGCAAAAATCGACATTGCCCGGTACAAAGGCCTTGGTGAAATGGACCCCCACGAACTGTGGGAGACCACCATGGACCCCGAGCAGCGGTCTCTGCGCCGGATCACCCTGGACGATGCCGCCCGGGCGGACGAGATTTTTACCGTCCTTATGGGCGAGCAGGTAGAGCCCAGAAAAGACTGGATCGAGCGCAACGCGAAGTATGCAGTGAATCTGGATTTCTAAAAAAAAGGCGCCCCTGAAAGGGGAGCTGGCTCGCGCAGCGAGACTGAGGGGTTCTACTACCGAACCCCTCCGGCCCTACGGGCCACCTCCCCTTTCAGGGGAGGCATAGAAGTTTTGGAGGTGCTATATGGCACATAACAGAAGCTACAAACCTGAGGATATTGCTTTTCCTGACCAGGTGATCACCGAATCCCACCTGGTGGAGGAAATGGAGAAATCCTATATCGAGTACGCCATGAGCGTCATCGTTGGCCGGGCTCTGCCGGATGTGCGGGACGGCCTGAAGCCGGTCCATCGCCGCATTCTCTACACCATGTACGAATCCGGCCTGACCTCTGACAAGCCGTTCAAAAAGTCGGCCACCTGCGTGGGCGATGTTTTGGGTAAATACCATCCTCACGGAGATGCCTCCGTATACGACGCTATGGTGCGTCTTGCCCAGGACTTCTCCATGCGCTACCTTCTGGTGGACGGCCACGGCAACTTCGGCTCCGTGGATGGCGACCCCCCTGCCGCCTACCGTTACACGGAGGCGAGACTTTCCAAAATCTCCAACGAGATGCTCCGGGACATTGACAAGGACACTGTGGACTGGGACCCCAACTTCGATGAAAGCCGCAAGGAGCCCCGGGTTCTCCCCAGCCGATTCCCCAATCTGCTGGTGAACGGCTCCTCCGGCATCGCCGTGGGCATGGCCACCAATATCCCGCCCCACAACCTGAAAGAGGTCATCAATGCCTGCATCTGCGTGCTGGATGACCCGGAATGCACGCTGGCCAACCTGATGGAGCACATTACCGGCCCTGACTTCCCCACCGGCGGCATTATCATGGGCCGCAGCGGCATTCGGGCAGCTTATTCCACGGGCCGCGGCAAGGTGGTCGTCCGGGCAAAGACCGAGTTCGAGGAATTCGGCAAGGACCGGACGAGAATCATTGTTACGGAGCTGCCCTACCAGGTGAACAAGCGTCAGCTGATCAAAACCATTGCCGACCAGGTGAAGGACAAGCGCATTGACGGCATTTCCGACCTCCGGGACGAGACGGATCGGAACGGTATGCGCATGGTCATTGAGCTGAAAAAGGACGCCAATCCTCAGGTGGTGCTGAATAATCTCTTCAAGCAGACCGCTTTGCAGTCCAATTTCTCCATCATTATGCTGGCTCTGGTGGACAACCAGAAGCAGCCGAAAATTCTGTCCCTGCGGCAGATTTTGGACGAGTATCTCAAGTATCAGGAGGAAGTCCTGACCCGCAGAACCCAGTACGATCTGCGCAAGGCCCAGGAGCGGGCACATCTGTTGGAGGGCCTGCTCATTGCCCAGGACAACATTGACGAGGTCATCCATATTATCCGCTCCTCCTATGACAACGCCAAGCAAAACCTGATGGACCGGTTCAATCTGGATGACGTCCAGGCCCAGGCCATCTGCGATATGCGGCTCATTGCCCTGCAGGGTCTGAACCGGGAAAAGCTGGAGGCTGAATACAAGGAGCTGGAGCAGAAGATCGCCTATTATCAGGAGCTTTTGGCAGACGAAAGCAAGCTGCGTGCCGTTCTGCGGCAGGAGCTGGTGGAGATTCGGGACAAGTTCGGCGACGAGCGGAAGACCGTCATCCAGGACATTGAGGACGAAATCGACATTGAGGACCTGATCGACGAGGAAACCTGCGCCTTTACACTTTCCAATCACGGCTACATCAAGCGGATGCCCGTGGATACCTACCGCACCCAGAGCCGGGGCGGCCGTGGCGTGAACGCTCAGAATTTGAAGGAAGAGGACTATGTGAAGAGTCTGAACATTGCCTCGACCCATGACCATATCCTGTTCTTCACGGACAGCGGCAAGGTCCATCTGCGCAAGGGCTATCAGATTCCCGAGGCAGGCCGCACCGCCAGAGGCACGGCCATTGTCAATGTGCTGCCCCTGGATGCGGGCGAAACCGTCACCGCTATGGTGGTGACAAGAGAATTCCATGAGGATGAGTATCTGCTCATGGCCACCCGGAAGGGCGTGGTCAAGCGGCTGCCCTTCATCGCCCTGAAGACCAACCGCAAGGGCGGCATTCGGGCGCTGACATTGGAGGAGGACGATCACCTGATTAACGTTCTCCGGACCAACGGCAATGACAACATCATTCTCGCCACCGCCCAGGGCATGGCCATCTGCTTCAATGAAAACGATGTGCGCTGCATGGGCCGGGATGCCGCAGGCGTAAGGGGCATCAGCCTGAACGAGGGCGACTATGTGGTTGGCGCGGAAAAGATGGAAGAGGGCAAGACCCTGCTGACCGTCACCGAAAACGGCTACGGCAAGCGCACCGCCCTGCCCGAATACCTGCGCACCGGTCCCGACGGAGAGAAGATCCCCCAGAGCCGGGGCGGCAAGGGCCTGAAAAACTACAATATTACCCCGAAAACAGGCAATATTGCCGGCTGCCGCGTGGTGAGCGACAATGACGATGTGATGATTATCGAAAATGGCGGCGTCATTATCCGGGTCCCCGCCGCCTCCATCAACGTCTACAAGCGGGATGTCCAGGGCGTCATCGTCATGCGTGTGGACGAGGGCAACAAGGTCGTCTCCCTGGAGCGGGTGGAACAGGACGAGGAGCCGGAGGCTCAGGAGACTCAGGAATGAAAACCGTGACCCTATATACCGACGGGGCCTGCTCGGGAAACCCGGGCCCCGGCGGCTGGGGGGCCATCCTCAGCTATAACGGAGTCCGGAAGGAACTCTCCGGCGGCGAAAAGAGCACAACCAACAACCGCATGGAGCTCACCGCCGTCATTCGTGGCTTGCAGGCTCTGAAGGAGCCCTGCATTGTGGAGCTCTATTCCGACTCCAAGTACGTCATCGATGCTTTGCAAAAGGGCTGGGCCTGGGGCTGGAAGAAGAAAAACTGGGTAAAAAGCGACAAAAAGCCCGCCCTCAATCCGGATCTGTGGGAGGAGCTTTTAAAGCTCACCACGGTCCACGAACTCCGCTACCACTGGGTCAAGGGCCACGCTGACAATCCTATGAACAACCGCTGCGACGAGCTGGCAGTGGGAGAATGGAAGAAGCTGAAATAATGTACCTATCCATTGGCAACGACTTTGCTGTCCGGGACAAGTCCATCATCGGCATTTTCGACCTGGACAACACCTCCTATTCCAAGCGCACCCAGGCTTTTCTGGAAAAAGCAGAACAAAACGGCCAGGTCGTCCCCTGTGACGACCTGCCCAAAAGCTTTGTCCTCACCGCCGAATACGGCCTGAGCCAGGTGCATCTGACCTCCCTGAATGCCTATACCCTGGAAAAACGGTTGGGGAAGGAAAAATAAGCATATACTGTTTTAGAAAGGAGCGGCCATTATGATTTATACGATTGACGAGATTTCCCGTAGAATTCAGCCGGTTGCTTCTGCGTATGGCCTGCGGGCTGTCTACCTTTTTGGCTCCTATGCCAGAGGAGAGGCTACGGAGAACAGTGACATTGATTTGCTGATCGACACATCCGGAACGAATCTTCGCTCCCTGTTCTCTCTGGGAAAACTGTATTGTGACTTGGAATCGGCGTTGGAAAAGAAAATAGATCTGATCACCCTGTCGTCTCTGGAACAGACAACGCGCCTTTCCAGCGATGAACTGTTTCGCAACAATATTGAAAAGGAGAAGGTGAAGCTCTATGATGTCGCCTGATTTGCAGAGAATTCTTAGAATTCGCGATTATTGTCTGGAAATTCAGAAAACCATCTCACGATATGGAAATGATTTTCAAATTTTTGACAGCGATGGAGATTATCAGAGAAGCATTGCTTTTTCTATCCTACAGATTGGAGAGCTTGGCGGTTCACTTTCTGAGGCATATCGGAAAGAAACCTGCAATCGTATCCAGTGGGGCCCATTAAGGGGATGCGCAATATGGTCGCCCATAGCTATGGAAGCATGAGCCGGGAAATTATATGGGAGACAACCACAATGGATATTCCCGTTCTTCTGAATTTTTGCGAAGAACAGCTGAAAAAAATAATTTGTTTCGTTTCCGTTTCGTTTTTCGGGGTATACTACCCGAAAAACGGAAGGGAAGCTTTTTTATGTGTACTGCTGCCACTTACAAAACGAAAGACTTCTATATGGGCCGGACTCTGGACTATGAGCGGTCCTATGGGGACAAAATTACCGTTACTCCCCGGAATTTTCCCCTGCGGTTTCACTGCCTGCCGGAAATGAAGCGCCACCATGCGATCATTGGCATGGCGGCGGTGATGGAAAACTACCCACTGTATTACGAGGGCTTTAATGAAAAGGGCTTGGGCATCTGCGGGCTGAATTTTGTGGGAAACTGCGCCTATTTCCCGGAAAAAAATGGAAAAAATAACCTTGCCCAGTATGAGCTGATCCCCTATCTGCTTGGAAAATGCGAAAACGTGTACGAGGCTCGGGAGATTCTGGAAAATGGAAACCTGCTGAATATTCCCTTCCGGGAAAATCTGCCCCTGGCCCAGCTGCACTGGATGATTGCGGATGAGACGAGCTGTATTACCGTGGAATCCATGGAGGACGGGCTGCATATCTATGACAACCCTGTGGGGGTCATGACCAACAATCCGCCCTTCCCCTATCAGCTGTTTGCTCTGAATAATTACCGCTCTCTGGGCGTAGACACCCCGGAAAATACCTTTGGCACGGACCTGAACGCCTATAGCCGGGGCCTGGGCGGTTTGGGTCTGCCCGGGGATCTTTCCAGCCAGTCAAGATTTGTGCGCGTGGCTTTCACAAAGCTCCATTCTCTGTCCCCTGACGATGAACTGCACTCCGTCAGCCAGTTCTTCCACATTCTCGGCAGCGTAGACCAGCAGCGGGGACTGTGCCGTCTGAAGGAAAAGGAATATGAGATCACCCTCTACACCTGCTGCTGCAATGTAAGCAAGGGAATTTACTACTACACCACCTACGATAACCACCAGATCACCGCCGTGGATATGCGTAAGGAAAATCTGGATGGCGACAGCCTGATCGTTTACCAGCCGATTGCGGAACAGCAGGTGCGCTATCAGAATTAAAAGCATTATTCGCAGACAGCTCTTCAAACCTTGACATTCGGAAAAAGCTGGTCTATAATAAAAGAACAAGGAGATGCCCGCTGGTAACAGGCACCTCCCCGTGGTGGAAACCCGACGGTTGCCACAAACATATGGGCTTGTTTGGCAGAGAACTTCGTTCTCAAACCGTAAGCCGTCTGCTGGTGACAGACGGCTTACTTCTTTTTATCGTACAAGTACAGTACGAGAGACACGATACTGGCAATAGAGCCCAACGCTCCAAGGACAGTCAACAATGCCGAAGTCATATGTATATTGCCTCCCCGAGATAGATTTCCCGCGAGGGCTGTATACACGCCTCCATTCCGCTCTCGCGGGATGACAGGCAACCGTCTTTTACCGCACACCGTCTACAAAGGAGGAAAAAACTCGACTTGGACGGTGGGCTTCCACTTGTGTTTTATTATACAGCATTCTGTCGGTTTGTCAAACAAATTGGGAATAAAAGCCCGGCGCGGAAAGCGCCGGGCTTTGCGATTTAGTTGCCCATGAGAATCTGGGCCAGTTTGCTGTCTCTATCCAGAATGACGGTTTTTTCGCTGCCGGTCAGGCTGGCTTTCAGGGCATCCAGGGCACGGGTGAATTCATAGAATTCCTTTTGGTCCTGGGTCTGGTAGGCCTCGGCCAGCATCCGCATGTATTCGCCCTCGCCCTCGGCTTCCAGCTTAGCGGCTTCGGCCTGGGCATTGGAGACGATGATATTCACCTGCTTGTCCACATTGTTGCGGATAATGGAGGCTTCGTAGTTGCCGTCGGCGGTGTATTTTTCCGCAATCTGGTTCCGTTCGGAAATCATCCGGTTGTACACAGCGTTCAGGTTGGATTCCGGCAGATCGAACTGCTTGATTTTCACATCCTCCACCCGGATGCCGTAGGTCTGGGCCAGGGCGTCCACGTCGGTGGCAATGGAATTGTAGATGTCGTTCCGCTTGGCACCGTCCTCCATGTTCACAATGTCCGCCTGGGCCAGGGTGCCCATAACGGTTTTCAGCTCGTTATAGGTCAGGGCGTCCAGCCGCTGCTCGGCATTGGAGGTGGTGCCCAGCCGCTGATAGAAGAGCTTGGGGTCTCCGATGGACCAGAGAATGTAGCAGTCCACGGTCATATTCTGCTTGTCAGAGGTCAGCACCTCGGAGGGCGGAATGTCGTAGAGCTGGGTGGCTTTGGTGAAATATTTCACGGAGTCCACAAAGGGCAGCTTGAAGTGCAGGCCGGCATCGGATGTGGTGGCAATAATCTTGGAAAACCGGACGGTGCAGGCGTATTCATCCTCCCGCACGGTGAAGAAGCAGCCGGACAGCACGATCACGGCCAGAATCACCACGGCAATCAGGGTTACGGTTCTTTTTTTCACTGCGTTTCTCCTCCTTCGCTGCCTACCAGAGTTTCCAGAGGCAGGAGCATCTGCATGTCGCTGCCGGTGCCGGTATTGATATACAGCTTGATGCCCGGCAGAATATCCGAAATGGCTTCATAGTACATTCTTGTTTTGGTGACCTCGGGATTCAGGGCATATTCCTGATACATGGCGTTGAACATGGCCACCTGTTCGGTTGCCTCGTTGATGCGCTTTTCCTTCAGGTATTGGGCGTTCTGAATCAGCTTGTCTGCCTCGGCCTGGGCCTTGGGCAGCTGGGCATTTTCGTAGGCTTTCGCGTCATTGATGACGGTTTCTGCCTGCTGCTTGGCGGTTTCCACATTTTTGAAGGCTTCGATGACCTCCTGGGTGGGGGGCTCGGCATCCTGGATTTTCACATCCACCAGAGCAAGGCCAATGTCATATTGGGTAAGAATCTCCGATACCAGGTTTTTCACCTGCATCTGGATGTTTTCCTTGCCGGTGGTCAGCACGGAATCCACGGTGGAGGAACCGACCACGTTGCGCACCTGGCTCTGAACCAGATTGCGCAGGATCAGCTCCGGCTCATTGGAGGAATAGAGGTACTGCACGGGATCGGAGACCTTGTATTCCACAAAGAAATCCACGTTGACGATGTTGTAGTCGCCAGTGATCATGGCACTGTCCCGGTCGTTCACATTGTAGCCACTGATCCCCACCGGGTCATAGCCCAGGGTGATCTTCTGATAGACGTTGACGTCTACTTTCTGGACCTTTTGAATGCCGAAGGGCAGCTTCAGGTGCACGCCGGCATCGGTGATGTCTGTCACCCGGCCAAAGGTGGTGACCACAGCCTGCTGCTTGTCGTCCACGGTGTAGTAGCAGGTGGAGACCAGCAGCAACAGCACAAGGATCACGATGACCGAAAGGACCGTATGTTTTACTTTTTTCCAGTTGGGCTCCTTCTTTTCTTTCGGCGGGGCCCAGCGGTAGGTTCCGTTTTCTTCCATTGTAATTACTCCTTTTCCAGGTTTTCCATCAGTGCGTCTGCCCGGTCCCGCAGAAATGCGGCACACCAGGCATAGAGCATGATGGAAAGGGCTTTTTGTATTTTCTGATTTGCACCGGGAATCCGCTCGGGAAGCTGCCGGACGCTTTTTTCAATGCCCTCCTCCAGTGTACCCTTGCGCCCATAGACCTGAGCGGCCAGGCTCACCAGAAGAAAATAAAGCTCGGCATCGTCAATCAAATCGTCCCCGCTTTCATCCAGCTGCCCATTGACGTAGCTCAGAAGGTCACAGATCTTATCAATGGACATGGATTTTCGAAGCAGATTGATGGTGAGAATGCGGCAGAGATGATCCAGGGAATATTTTTTTCCCTGGGGGTTGGAGAGATATTTTCTGCGCACCCAGTTCTGAATCATATAGGGCTCCAGCCCGGAGATGGCAGAGACCTGGCTCAGACTGATGTTCCCGGCCAGAAAAAAAGCGTTGAATACGTCCCGAATCTTCTCCGCGTCCTCCGTCTGTGCGGAGAGGACGGTTCCCGGTATTGTCCACTGCATGTGGGATGCTCCTTTCTTTTTTTACTGTATCTAGATTATAACATATAATCATACGATTGTCAATAAGAATTATGTGACTGCGTGAAAAAGCTCCCACTGTGCATTAAGAGTTTGTAGGCCCCAAGCGGCCAATATCCTCTATACCTTTCAGGGGAGCCTGACAGCATTTTTTACGAACCACGCTTGTACGCAAGGGCCCTCTTCTATAAATTATGGTATCGTTGCCACTGGCAGATATGGAGAATTAGATTCGCTCCGCGACGCACCGTGTAGGAGAAGAATTTTTCGTTTTCCCCTCTTTACGAATCCATATTTCTGTTGTAAAATAAAGCAATCAACGATCAATAAGGGGGGAATGGAATGAACTGTCTGAGATGCGGGGCTGAGGTCGCGGAAGGAGAAAGCTTTTGCGCCCATTGTCTTGCGGAGATGGAAAAATACCCTGTTCCGCCGGATACCTATGTTATGATCCCAAAGCGGTCCGCCCAGCGACCTTCCGTTCGGAAGACGTCTCTGTCTGATGATGAAAAGCTGCGTATTTTCAATTCACAGCTGAAACGGGCGCGGATTTGGATTGCGGTGCTTCTGATTGTCATAGCCGGGCTCAGCGCGTTCTGCGTTTGGCTTCTGCTGCGGGATCAGCAGCCCGTTGTTGGACAGAACTATTCCACCGTCTCCCCCACTGCCTCCACTTCCGGACCTTTGCCCACTGAAAAGTAATGTTTCACGTGAAACATTACTTTCCGGAAAATGCGGCATCGGAAGATGTTTCACGTGAAACATTCCGGTGCGGAGAATGAGAGGAGCGAAAAATGGGAAAAATCATAGCCATCGTAAACCAGAAGGGCGGCGTGGGCAAAACCACTACGGCGGTGAACCTGACGGCGGCCCTGACGGATCTGGGCAAAAAGGTACTGCTCTGCGACTTTGACCCCCAGGCAAATGCCACCTCCGGAATGGGCGTGGACAAGAGAAAAATTAAATATTCCTCTTACGATGTGACCATCAACGGTGTCAGTATTGAAAGCGCCATTCTGGAAACGAAGTTTGGAGATGTGGTCCCCTCTTCCGCAGATTTGGCCGGTGCAGGCGTGGAGCTCATCGGCTCCGATGATCGGGAGCATCAGCTGAAAGCAGCCTTGGAAAGCGTGAAGGACAAATATGATGCCATTTTTATTGACTGCCCGCCCTCATTGGAGCTGCTGACGCTGAATGCCCTGTGTGCAGCGGACGGAATTCTGGTCCCGGTGCAGTGCGAGTACTACGCACTGGAAGGCCTAAGTGATCTGATGGCAACCCTGCGGACGGTGAAAAAGAAGCTGAATCCCAAGCTGGAGATTTTCTGCGTGGTACTGACCATGTATGACGGACGGACGAACTTCTCCGCCCAGGTGGCGCAGGAGGTAAGGCGGCACTTCCCGGGGAAGGTGCTGGCAACGGTGGTTCCCAGAAATGTCCGCCTGGCCGAGGCACCCAGCCATGGCCTGCCTGTGACCAGCTACGATAAATTCAGCCGCGGCGCTGCTGCCTATCGGGATATGGCAGAGGAAGTCGCCAAGAAGCTATAAGGAAAGGATGATTTCATGGCATCACAGAAGGGCCTCGGCAGGGGCCTTGGTGCGCTGCTGGGTGACTTGACGGAAGAACCGGAGAGCACCGGCGGTCTGAAAACACTGCCGCTTCATAAAATCGAACCCAATCCCAACCAGCCCCGCCGGGATTTTGACGATGAGGAACTGGAAGCTCTGGCAGAGTCCATCCGGCAGCATGGCATTATTCAGCCCCTGACCGTTCGGGAAATGCCCAATGGGTATTACCAGATCATTGCAGGCGAACGCCGCTGGCGGGCTTCCCGTCTGGCAGGCCTGGACGAGGTACCGGTTGTTATCATGGAAGCCGACGACCGGATGGCTATGGAGCTGGCGCTGATCGAAAATCTGCAGCGGCAGGACCTGAATCCGGTGGAAGAGGCCCAGGGCTACGATGCCTTGATCAATCGCTTTGGGCTGACCCAGGAGGAGGCCGCCGAGCGGGTGGGCAAATCCCGCCCCGCTGTGGCAAACGCCCTGCGTCTGCTTACCTTAAGCGAGCCGGTGCTGGAAAAGCTGAAAAACGGAGAGCTGACCGCCGGGCATGCCCGGGCTATTTTGCAGCTGAAAACCGAAAAAAAGCAGCTGGAAGCAGCCCAGAAGATTGCAGCATTGGGTCTGTCTGTCCGTCAGGCGGAGCTGCTGTGCAAGAACATGAGCCAGGAAGCGCCGAAGAAAAAGGAGATCATCCTGGAAGTGGACTATGTAGCCGAGTGTGAGCGGAACCTGAGCAAGGCACTGGGCCGGGGCGTAAAGATCGTCAACGGCAAACGCAAGGGCCGCTTTGAGCTGGAATTCTACGGTCAGGACGATCTGCAAAATCTGCTGGACGCCCTGATGAATCTGAAAAAATAAGTCATTAAGAAAATCAACCAAGAGAGGTAATTGTCATGATCGATATCAAGCGAATCAAGGAAAATCCCGATGCCATCAAGGCCGGTATGAAGGCCAAGGAAGTGGACTGCGACGCCACCATTGACCGCATTCTGGAGCTGGACGTCCAGGTCCGGGGCCTGAAGACCCATACCGAGACCAAGACCGCGGAGAAGAACAAGCTTGCCAAGGAAAACGGCAAGCTCTTCGGCCAGAAGAAGGGCGCGGAAAAGAAGGGTGAGGATACTTCCGCTCTGGAAGCCCAGATCAATGCCAACATGGCCGCTTCCGTAAAGATCGACGAGGAAATCGCCGAGGACAAGCAGAAGCTCAAGGAGCTGGATGACGAGTTGACCACCTGCATGCTGTCCCTGCCCAATATGCCCGACCCCGATCTGCTGCCCGGCGGCAAGGAGAACAACCAGCCTCTGCGCTACATCGGCGAGAAGCATTCCTTTGATTTTGAGCCTAAGCACCATGTGGACCTGTGCCAGAACCTGGGCCTCATCGACTACGAGCGGGGCGTCAAGCTGGCCGGTGCCGGCAACTGGATCTATACCGGCATGGGCGCTCGCCTGGAGTGGGCTCTGCTGAACTATTTCATCGACTGCCACGTGGCTGACGGCTACGAATTCATCCTGCCGCCCCACATGCTGGAGTACCAGTGCGGCCTGACTGCCGGTCAGTTCCCCAAGTTTGCAGATGAAGTCTATAAGATCGCCAATCCCACCGACGACCGGGTGCACTATATGCTGCCCACTGCCGAGGCAGCGCTTGCTTCCGTTTACCGGGATGAAATCCTCACCGAGGCCGACCTGCCCAAGAAGTTCTTCGCCTATACCCCCTGCTTCCGCCGGGAGGCCGGTTCCCACCGCGCCGACGAGCGGGGCATGGTCCGGGGCCATCAGTTCAACAAGGTAGAGATGTTCCAGTACACCACTCCCGAGGGCTCTGATGAGGCCTTCGAGGAGTTGGTGCACAAGGCGGAGAATCTGGTTGCCGGTCTGGGGCTGCACTTCCGTACCGTGAAGCTGGCCGCAGGCGACTGCTCCGCATCCATGGCCAGAACCTATGATATTGAGATCCTGATCCCCTCCATGAACGGCTACAAGGAGGTCTCCTCCGTGTCCAATGCCCGGGATTATCAGGCCCGTCGGGGCAATATTCGCTTCCGCCGTGCCGACGGAAAGATCGAGTACGTCCACACTCTGAACGGCTCCGGTCTGGCTACCTCCCGTATTTTCCCTGCCATCGTGGAGCAGAACCAGCGCGCCGACGGCTCCGTGGTCATCCCCGAAGCTCTGCGCAAATACCTGGGCGGAATGGAAGTTATTGAAAAGAAGTAAAGGATCGGCAAAAAGCTTCCCCTCCGGGGAAGCTGGCTCGCGTAGCGAGACGGAAGAGGGGCGTAATGGGAGAGGGTGGCAGGAAAAATGCAAATGTTCAACCACTCTACCGTCTGGGGCCCCTCTTCTATAAATTGTGGGATAGCTGCCACTGGCAGCTATGATAGATTCCATTTGCTGCGCGACGCACCGCCTCTACGGCTGTCCACCTTCCCCCAGGAGAAGGCGAAAAAGCAAAAGGAGAGTACATCATGGATAAGATCAAAAAACCCAAATGGTGGAATGAGTTTACGGCCTTTGCCATCAAGGGAAACACCATGGCGCTGGCTGTCGGTACCATTATCGGCGCGGCATTCTCCACCATCACCAAAAGTCTGACCGATGACATCATCATGCCCATCGTGTCCATCTTCATCGGCGGCGTGGATTTCTCCGAGATGAAGCTGGAGCTGCCCCGGCTGTTTGCGGAAAAGTATGATGATGCAGGAAATCTCATTAAGAATACCCTGAACTACGGCAACTTCATCTCCGCAGTCATCAATTTCCTGATTCTGGCCCTGGTGGTTTTCTTCCTGGTAAAGGGTCTGAACAAGCTCTCTGAGCTGGGCAAGAAGAAGGAAGAGGAAGCCAAAGCGGAAGATCCCACCAAGGAGCCCAAGCCCACCAAGGAGGAGCTGCTGCTCACAGAGATCCGGGACCTGCTGAAGGAAAAATAAGCTTTTTTATCCACAGGAAGTTCACTTCTTGTGGATATTTTCTTGCAAAATAGTTTGACAAATGGAGCCTTAAAGCCTATAATAAGTACAATGGGAGCGATTGGGGCAAGGATCGTGCCGCGGCGCTTTCAATGTATGCAAAATGCCGGAAAACAGGCATTTATGATTCCATAAATTCATAAAAGGATGGATCAGATCATGTACAAAATCGTGCGTAAGAAAGAGCTGAATGATTCCGTCACCCTGATGGAGATCGAAGCGCCCTTCGTTGCTAAGAAAGCAAAGGCCGGGCAGTTTATCATCTTCCGGATCGACGAGAAGAGCGAGCGCGTGCCCCTTACCATTGCCGGTTACGACCGGGAGAAGGGCTCCGTCAGCATTATTTTCCAGAAGGTTGGCTTCTCCACCAAGGCCCTGGGCGCTCTGAATGAGGGCGACTATATCCGGGACTTCGTGGGTCCCCTGGGCAAGCCCACCGATGTGGAGGGCAAGAAGAGGGTCTGTGTGGTCGGCGGCGGCGTTGGCTGCGCCATTGCTCTGCCTGCAGCCGTGGCCTTCAAGGAGGCCGGTGCCGAGGTCGATGTAATCATCGGCTTCCGGAATAAGGATATTGTCATTCTGGAGGATGAGTTCCGGGCCTGTGCCGACCATCTGTACTTGATGACCGATGACGGCTCCTACGGCGAGAAGGGCTTTGGCACCGTAAAGCTCCAGGCTATGCTGGAGAGCGGCGTGAAGTATGACGAGGTTCTGGCCATCGGACCTGTGCCTATGATGAAGTTCGTCTGCAAGACCACCGAGCCCTTCGGCGTACACACCATGGTGTCCCTGAACCCCATTATGGTGGACGGCACCGGTATGTGCGGCGGCTGCCGTGTCACCGTGGGCGGCGAGACTAAGTTCGCCTGTGTGGACGGTCCCGAGTTCGACGGCCACAAGGTGGACTATGAAGAGCTGATGAGCCGGAACGGCACCTACCGGGAGCGGGAAGCCGAAGTTGCCAGAGACCATGTCTGCCGTATGGAAGCCATGGGCAAGGCGCTGATCAAGTAAGGGAGGAACAGAAAATGGCAAATATGACTTTGACCAAGACCCCTATGCCTGAGCAGGACCCCAAGGTTCGTGCCCGCAATTTCAAAGAGGTTGCCCTGGGCTATACCGAAGAGATGGCCAAGGAAGAGGCAGGCCGCTGCCTGAACTGCAAGAACCCCAAGTGTGTCGAGGGCTGCCCTGTCAATGTGCGCATCCCCGAGTTTATTCATAAGGTAGCCGAGGGCGATTTCAAGGCTGCCTACGAGATCATCACCTCCACCAATGCCCTGCCCGCTCTGTCCGGCCGTGTCTGCCCCCAGGAGAGCCAGTGCGAGAGCAAGTGCGTCCGGGGCATCAAGGGCGAAAGCGTCG